>WNGO01013665.1_pt1 | contig 16961 bp, 14 predicted proteins | sample 5400511 | NCBI WGS metagenome assembly WNGO01 (sample SAMN13153380, study PRJNA577476) | soil metagenome | isolation source: 20 cm soil or saprolite under Garry oak tree replicate 2 | place: USA:California | collected 2016-06-15 | reverse complement strand
CTCCCAATATCCTGGTGGCCGGCTCCAACGATTTCGTCGACGAGCAGGCTTGTCCACGGCCGCTGGCCGTAAACAATGGCACCTGTCTGGACCGGGCCACCGGAGTCGGCGTGTCCGGCGTCTATTTCTCCTTCGATTCCGGTCACACCTGGGCGCAACCCGCGTATACGGGTTGGACCACGGCCGACTGCGACCCGCTGACGCCCTGCAAGGGCCACCCTGGTCCCATCCACACCTTGCCCTGGTATTACGAGAGTCAGCTCGTGTCCTTTGGCGACCCGGCGGTGGCCGTTGGGCCTGTCCGCGGCAGCGACGGGAAATTTTCCTGGGGTAATGGTCAGCGGGTCTATTACGCGAACCTGACGACCGCCTTCAGCACCCAGGTCGAGTTCTCGTTCCCCAACCCTGTCTTCAACGGATTCGTGGGTATTGCTGCCTCGCGCCTGGACAATCCCACGCCAGCTTCCGTTCTCGCCAAGAGCAGCTGGCAGCCGCCGGTGATCGTGACGAGCACGCAGGGACAGACCTCCTTCTATGACAAGGAGCAGATCTGGGCTGATAACGCTTCCTCGAGCCAGTTCTTTGGGCATGTCTACATCTGCGCCAACGATTTCCGGAGCAACGGGAGCCACAAGAACGGCAACTCTCCGGTGCCGATGCAAGTCTTCTCGTCGACAGACGGTGGGAGCACCTGGACGAAGAGGTCCGTGACGTCGGCGGCAACCAACGGCCTCGGGCCTAACGATTTCGGCTACAGCGGATGCACGATTCGGACGGATAGCAGTGGGGTCGTCTACCTGTTCGCCGAGCGCTTCGCCAACCCGGCGATTACGGGACTTCCGACTCACAGCGCGCAGGTGATGTTCAAGTCGTTCGACGGCGGTCTGCACTGGACCGCGCCCAGCGTGATCGCGCACGTCACCGACCCGTGCTACTTCATCGATCCCGTCGAGGGCCGCTGTGTGATGGACGGCTATGCCGGCGCGAGGACGGATCTGGCCGCGACGCCGAGCGTGTCGATTGCCAACGGCGCTCCGACCGGAGCCGGTGCGACCGACGAGATCGTCGACGCCTGGGCCGATGCCCCGGTGCTGAATGGCGAAGTCGCCGACTTCATCTATTCGACGAATGCCGGCACTTCCTGGAGCAACCCGACCGCGGTCTCGCTGGCAGGTGATCGGCCGCTCTACGCGGCGCCGGCCATCGCCCCCGATGGTTCGCGTGCCTACGTCGTCTACGAAGCGGACACAGCGCCGTGGGCCGGCGCCGACTTCCACACGCCGCGACCGTACCACGGCGTGTTTGTCAGCTCTGCGCTCGGATCGAATGGGGCGCCGACCGGATGGACGACCGCGTTCAATGAAACGCCAGGCGACCTCCTGGCGACTTATCCAGGCCACGACCTGTACCAGGAGCGGGTGGGCGACTACGTCTATGCGGCCGCCTCGAACAACTATGGAGTCGGCGTCTGGGCCTCTGCGGCGAATGCCGCCGTCTGCCCCGCGATCCAGGATTATCGCGAGCGCTCCTACGCCGCCGGACATCGAGTTCTGCCCGGAGCACCATGGCCGCTGGCCGACTGCCCGGCGAACTTCGGCAACACAGACATCCAGTCAGCCTCGACGGGCTAGGCTCCTTCGACATGTTGGGGAAAGGGCGGCATCTCGTCGCCCTTTCCCCACGAGAGAGGCACGCTCCTGGAACCACTTAGCCTCTTCATCCGGAAGGGCGTATTTGCCGCAATCGACCTGGTCGAGTTATGGGCCGCCGACCGCTTGCTATCGGCGTGATCGGCGGAGGACGGCCTCGATCAGAAGGCGATGTTGCGGCCCTCCATGATCAGACGCGTCCATCCTTGAGGATCGATCCAGGACCCACCCACGGCATCAATTTCGGCCTGCGAGACCCCACGGGCCTCGGCGCACCCCTTTCAGACGTGGATCCGGATTTTGCTGTCGCGCGCGAAGCCCAGCACCTCACTGAGCGGCGGCACTCCCTTTCCGCGGACTGTTTCGGCAACAGCCGTGCGGAGGAGCTCGGTTGAGTCGCCGGCAAGGACAATTCTGACGTCAACGCCCGTCTGCTTGGCGCCGCGAGCCAGATGGAAGGGGATCGTGGCCTTTGTCGGGTCGTTCGTTCCCCAGGTCGTCGAGATCGTCAGCACTTGCTCCATCCCACGCCTCCTTATTGCCGATCAGGCTATCTCATCAGAGGCAGCCCGCCGCTAAGGTAGGGCGATGGACGCGGCCCAGAGCTCCGCCAACCGCGAGTGCCCTCAACTCGACCCTGTAGTCGTATTCTGGCTGGTCGCTCTCTTCGTGATAACGGGCCTCGGCGCTCTACCTCTCTTCTTCTATCGCATCGACCTGAGCAAGCTCACATTCTCATCGCCGATCCCGGTTCTGGTTGGTATCGGGATCGAGATCACCGCCTATGCTCCGACGTTGGCGGCCCTCCTGGTCGTGGCTGTGGTCCCTGGGGGAGGTGGCATTGGGCGACTCCTGCGGCCAGTCGCCAGATGGCGGATTGGCCTCTCCTGGTATCTCCTTGCGCTACTCGGCCCATCGGTGCTTTTCATAATGGGCGATCTCGTCCGTCTTGGACTTGGTTTGGCACTTCCGCCACACTGGCTGGTTATTCCCGGGGCGGCGGCGATTGCGTTCCTACTGGGGGCCCTGATCGCGGGCTCGTTTGGAGAGGAGGTGGGGTGGCGCGGGCTGGGGCAGCCGCGCCTGCAGGCGAGATATGGTGCGCTATGGGCAGCGATCGCAGTCGGCGCAGTCTGGAGCACGTGGCATCTGTGGCCGGTCCTGGCTCCTGGCGGACTCAACAGCACGACTTGGTCCGACGTCGGCCTCACATTCGTTCGCCTGGTCGCGACGTCGATTGTGTACGCATGGATCTACAACGGGACACAAGGAAGCCTCCTGATCGTGATGCTCGCGCACGCTGGCCACAACCTGGCGGTGCGATTTGTGCCCGCCGCGGATAGCGTCCAGCATGGCGACCCAGTCGTCGCGACGCTTTACGTTGTCGCGGCCATCGCCGTGGTATTGGCGACCAGATCGCTCTGGCTTCGGCCCCTTCCTCGCTGGTCGCAGGACTTGTCTGCGAATGTGAGCCCACAAATAGCTGATGGGTAACTGATGCGGGAGCGCTCATGGCTGATGATTTCTGTGATGAGCGCCGTCAGTATGTGTTTGCAGGTCCACAACACGGTGGTTTGAAGGAGGCAAGGATGACCACGCTCGAGTCAAAGGACGGGACCACGATCGCGTTCGACAGGCAAGGCGACGGCCCCGCTCTCATCTTGGTGGACGGAGCCATGGGCACGCGGTCGTCCGGCTCCAAGCCGGAGCTCGCCAAGCGTCTCGCGCAGCGCCTCACCGTCTACACCTATGACCGTCGGGGCCGGGGCGACAGTGGGGACACCAAGCCGTATGCGGTCGACCGGGAGATCGAAGATATCGAAATCCTGATCGACAAAGCCGGAGGCTCCGCCTTTTTGTACGGTCACTCATCCGGGGCATGCCTGGCATTGGATGCCACCGTCAAACTTGGCGACAAGGTCCACAAACTCGCCATGTACGAAGCCCCTTACAACGACGACCCCCGGGCGCAGAAGGCGTGGGCCGAGTACATCAAGAACCTTACGGAAGCCTTGGCGTCCGATCGTCGCGGTGACGCGGTCGCTCTGTTCATGGCGTACGTCGGGATGCCCGCCGCCCAGATTGAAGGAATGCGGCATGCGCCCTTCTGGGGCGGGATGGAGGCGATCGCCCCCACCCTTGCGTATGACCATACGGCCATCATGGGCAAAGACGGCTCGATTCCTACGGAACGGGCGGCTCGCGTCCACGTGCCCACTCTGGTGATGAATGGTGGCAGCGGTGCTCCGTTCATGCTCGAAACCGCCAAGACGCTCAGTAAGACGATCCCAGGGGCCAAGCTACGCACGCTGGAGGGCCAGAGTCACGACGTCCACCCGGAGGCGCTCGCACCGGTCCTGGTGGAATTCTTCACTAATTGACGATCCCATTCGACGACATCCTCGAATTCAAGAAGGGACTCAAACAAACTTCGGTTAAGTAGCCCGTAGCGGATTCGAACCGCTGATTTCTGCCTTGAGAGGGCAGCGTCCTGGACCAGCTAGACGAACGGGCCTTGGGGCCTCGGTGGCGACCCCTATTATAGGTAGGCGAAAATTCAGCACCGGAGGATTCGCTCGTGATCTACGATCCGACCGGCGTCAATTACGTGATGAACACCCTCCAGGCCGCCAGCTATCTGGGGGTTCCCGCCGACGTGATCGAGGACATGGTCAGCAAGCGCCAGATTCCGTTCACCAAGGTTGGCGAACGCGTCGTATTTTCCAAGGCAGCGTTGGACTACTGGGTCTACGCGAAGTCCATGGAGAACCTTCGCGACGATCTTCCGAACCTGGGATTCCAGGGTCGCAAGGCCGGCTGATCCGTGCGTCTCGGTCGTCTGCTCCGAGCCGCGGTTCTCTTCCTCACGCTGGCTGCCGTCGCCCAGGAGCTGAGCAAGCCGGAGGGGCAGCGGAGCTGGCACGGACGGGTCGCCGGCGTCCCCTACGACTTCCGTTTTCCCACCCTCAAACGGTTCCGCGACGCTTACTGGAATCCCGCCGACCAGCGGCTCTTTACGGACCGGGTGGTTGGCATCGGATGGGCGGTGAACTTCGCGCAGCTGCTGCCGCGCCTGCAGGAGGGGTACCGCCGGCTCGCCGAGCGCACCGGCGCCTCGGCGTGACGGTCCGGTAACGTCCGCTTCCGCCGAGTGACAGCCTTTCCGCCACTCAGCGTTCTATTAACGTGCCCGCGGCCAGCCAGCGTCCCTGTTCTACGATCGGCGGCCGCATTTCCGCCTGCGGAAGCCATAAATGAGCGGACTCCAAGAGTTTCTGACGCCCTTCAGTCACCTCATTTTCGCCAACCGCGATAAGGTCATCGTCCTGCTGGCGGCGCTACTCGCCTGGTTCACTATCCAGCTTCTGATCACTCGCTGGCGGAACGAAAGGCTGGAGCGTGACCTCTCGGCCGCAAAGTCCGGTGGCTCTGGTGGGGGCGGCCGGCGATACGCCGCGAGCCCGCCCGCCGATGAAAGTCACGCCGAGGGTGGCGCGCTGCCGCCGGTGAAGGGCGGTCGAACCTACGCCCGCAACCTCGGCACGGCGCTGCAAAAGGCCGGGATCTCCGGTCCGCAAATCTATTCACCTCCAACGCCGGCAGGCCCTGGGGCTTCCCGGCCGGGGCCGGGCGGCCGATGCCGGGGGCGCAACCCGGCCAGGCCCCGTTCTACCAGCCGCAACCAGCGCCTCCCATGGGTCCGCCTCAAGCGCCACCACCATCCGGGCCCGGCCTGTATGGGCCGCCCCCGCCGTTCGGACAACCTTCATACCCGTCGGCCTCCAGCGGACCTGCCATGCCGGCTCCGCCCGTCGCCCAACCCGGTCCGAACATGCCGGGCGGAGTACCAGTCTTCGGCAATCCACCCGCGGTCGAGCCCGCGAGTGGTGAGCCGCCTGCCCAGGACGGCGGGCGTCGAGGAAAACCGAAACGTCGCCGATTCAATTTCAACGTGCTGGAGAACCTGGAGAAAATGGTCCAGCAGAAGATTGAGCCGGCGCCTGCTACCGGATGGACTCCTCCGGCTCAAACGACCAGCGGTCCGGTCACGCCACCCGTAACGACAGCCCCCGTCTCGCCGCCCGCGCCGGCCCCGACCGCGCCATGGCAGCCGGCTTCGGCGACGGCTGACCCGGCAGCGCCGCCAAAAGAAATCCCGGCTAAGGAAGAGGAGTCACTTCCCCTGCCGTTCGGCGCGCCCGCCGATGAGGCGCCTGCTGAGGGAGACGCGGCGACAGAATCGGAGCAGCCGCAGAGCGTAGAGGACGCGCCTGAGACAGCGAGCTTTGATCCCGAGCCTGTTGCCGATGCGCCCGAGGCGGAAGCGGCCGCGGCACGTGGATCGGAGCGCGAGACGGAGCGGAAGCCAGACGCCCGTCGCTCGATGCGCGCCATGATGTTCGGCGAGGAACCCAGGGGGGCCGATCAGCCGGCGCCAGCGGAGGCAGCAGCTACCGAGCCCGAGCCTGCGACATCAGATTCGGCCTGGGGCTCGGAGCCCTGGGGCCGGGCCGACGACACCTCGCTCTCCGATGTGCAGTCGGCGGAACCCGCGATGGAGGAGCCGATCGAAACGACGTCAGCGGCCGAACCCACGAGGGAGTCCGATTCCGCCGACGCCTACGATGCGTGGCGGCCGACGTCGCCGGAATCGGCGGCCGACGCGGAACACGCCGGCGCCGAGCTGGCGGAGACACCCGGTGCCGACGACCCCGAAGTGCCCGTCGCCGAAGACGGCAATCGACCCAGCGCCGGCACGATCGTGATCATCGAGGACGACCACACCGCGGCCAGTTATTACGCGACGCTCTTCAAGGGCAACGGCTATCAGGTCGAGGTCGCGAACGACGGGGTGTCAGGCGTTGATCTCTGCACTCGGGTACAGCCGCAGGTGATCCTGCTGGACGTGATGATGCCGCGCCAGAATGGGATCCTGGTCCTTCAGACGCTGCGCGCCTCCGATGAGACGAAGAACACCCCGGTGGTCGTGATGTCGAACTTCAGCGAGCCCACCTTGATCAAGCGCGCGATCCAGTTGGGGGCCCTGGAATACGTCATCAAGACACAGGTCGAGGGACCGGCGTTGCTCAACGCCCTGCCTCGTTGGATGAACCGCGAGAAAGCGTTCGCGGCGGCCTAGCGGCGGTCAATCGACGCGCTGTCGCCTATCGAGCGATGCGCAGCGTCGCGATCTCCCACGGACGCAACGATAGGCGCGCGACACCATCCTCCGGTATGAGATCCTCTCGGAGCTCGCCGGCAAGCGTGATCCGCGTGACTGCCGCCGGATGGACCGAGCACCGAACGGTTGCCACCTGCGCCTGGTCGGATGCATTCAAGAGCCGAAGGTCGAAACCAGCCGGGGCTGGAATGCAGGCCGTCAGCTGGATGCAGTCCGGCTCGAGCTCGATACCCGGAGCAGGCGTCCTGACCGCCGGACCCCGGCCGGGCAACATCGGGACCAGGGCGGCCTCAGCCGCACGCCAGACTGCCGCGCGTTCCCAATCGCCGGCATGGAAGAAGAGGCTGTAGCGAAACCGGTGGTCACCCAGCACCTGCGCGCCTGGGGTCTCGAGTGCAGGACCGGCGTGCCCGGTGCGGGTGATCAGGTCGTCTCGCGAGAGCCAGCCGACCGCGCGCAGCAGCGTGAGCGCCAGTTGCTGTGGCGCATCGGACAGCACCTCATACTCGTGCAGGCCGTCGGTGATCAGCGCCAGGCCAACGCGACTGTCGCTCACGTCCACGAATGACCACATTGGATAGGTGGGCAGCGCCAGCTCGGGTGATCCGGGGTCGCGGCGGGCAGCCACCACCGGTCGCCGAGTCACATGGAATGGCGTATCGGCGGCCGATTCTGTCGCCGAAAAGGGCAGGGGAAAATGGACCCGTAGCCGATGATCCGTGGCCCGGTTGATGACGTCCAGCTCGATATCGAGGCGTGGCGTCTCGGCCTCGAGCGATAGCGCAAGCCGCACCGGCAGCGACGTCTCCGCATCGGCGCGGCGTCGCCGGTCCTGGCTGAGCCCGCTGCGGACCACATAGTCGAACCGCGCTTCAAGGCGGGCGCGAGCCGGACCCTCTTCGTTGATGGTGCCCGTGAAGTTGCGTACTGGACTCGTCGTCGGCATATCGGCCGGCGCGGGCGAGAAATTGTACTCATCGCCGGCATCCCCCTCGTCGACCAGGCGGTGAAGGGCCGGGTAGCGCGCACCCGTTTGTCGGTCGACCACGGTGAACGTGCCGTCCGGACTCAGATCGCACGTCAGCAAGGCGTTTTCGAGGTGCATCGCACGGGCGCTGGCCGCGACGCCACAGTCGCTGCCGAGCAGCGAACCGACCGAGCTGCCGGAAATCATCGATGTCCTCTGCGGCTTGCCTGCGATCTCGACCACGCCCTGTCGCGGGAACGGGCTCGGATTCCAGACCTGGCCATCGCCGGCCAGCCTCGGGAGTGCGCGATCGAGAACGCTACCGGCCAGCGCTAAGGCGGCGGCGCTCCGTTGCCCCGATTCCTCAGCGACGGCGTCGATCCCGGAGCCGCACGCCGTGTCGTGAGCGGCGTTCTGTCATTCCTGCTCGGGCAGCGTGGCGAGGTAGTCGTCAAGACGAGCCAGCCGGATCTGCGTCCCGTTCAGCCGGCCGCTGGCGCGGCGCACCGCGGCACTCAGCTCCCGCTGGGGTAGGACGTGGTCGTTGCCGTTCATCAGCAGAACATCGGTGGTTGGATGGAACGGCTCGATCGCCCGGAGCGCGGCGGCGATCCGGTTCGCCAGGGCATCGGCATCCGTCGGCAGGTCCACTCCGTGCGAGTAGGAGTTGCCCATGTAGGCCGTAAGGATCCGACTGCCATCGGGCGCCTCCCAGATGAACGCGACCCGATCGATGTCGAGCGGCACACCGCGCCAGACTGCGGCATGCCGAAATCCGAGCTGACGGTATAGCTGCGGCATCTGGGCAGCGTGGCCGAACGAATCCGGAAGATAGCCGACGCGCATCGAGCCGCCGTGGGCATCGGCCGAGGCGATGCCTCGCTGTAAATCGCGAATCAGGGTCTCACCGGAGACCAGGAATTCATCGGGAAGCGTGTACCAGGGTCCGACCTGGATCTGGCCGCCGGCAATGGCGCGCTCCAGCCGCGCCTTCGCAGTCGGGCGGACCTCCAGGTAGTCGTCGATGACGACCGTCTGGCCGTCCATGAGGAAGCGGTAGTCGGGGTCCGCCTCCGTCAACGCAAGCAGCTCGTCCCAGAGTTTGACGAGTTGCGCGCGAAATGTCGCAAAGGTCTCGTACCACTCGCGGTCCCAGTGCGTGTGCGGAACGATGTAGACCATGACCTCAGCCGGATCAGGCACAGCTCATTGTGCCGAAGATCGAGGCTGCGATCGTCCCGTCGCGTCTGTCAGCGGATGCGGGCTAGATACCTCCGTGCCACTTCTCGGACCCAATCACGTGCACCCAGGTCAACCCATTGTCGAGCTCGATCGGGTTGCCGCTCGCGTCCAGGTAGACCGCGGGCACATTTGGATCGGGGTGGTGCCAGGTGGCGTGGATCAGAATGCCGTCGACGAAGATGTCAGCCCTGCCGTCACCGGTCAGTTCGTAGGCCTCGGTGTAGTAACCGTGAAACTGGTTCGCCGGGTTCTTGTCGAGGTAGGAGTTGACGTACTCGACGATCACGGTCTTGGCGTGGACCCGACCGGTGCCCACGTTGTTGAAGACCCGTCCGTCCTGCAACTTGTAGTACTGCTTCGAATTGGCATCGTACTGCCAGACCGCGCCGTGGTCGGCTACCGAGAACTCCGGAGCCCGATCGCCGGTGAATGTCCCATCCGGATGCTTCGGCGCGATGTCATAGGTCGGCGCTGCCAGGTTCTTGCTGGCGGTGAAGGCCGTGGTGTTGTTGCCGTGGATCATGACGTTGTGGGGGGCGTAGCGGTCTGAGGAGCGGAAGAACACGTTACCCGCCCCGCGGCTGTAGTCATTGACCAGATCCGGATATTTCCAGACCAGGCCGAGGACATAGTCATTTGCGCCGGAGCAATAGATCATGCCCTTGAACATCAGCTCGAGGCGAATGGTGATCAGGCGGCAACTCCGCACTGGACCAACGAGATCGGGAAGCGGGTGCCAGTACACCACGCTCAAACGCGGAATCGATCCTTCGCTGATGTACTCGTACACCATGTCGGCCTGCTGCATACCAGCTTGCGGGCGCGCATCGATGCTGTTCTCGACCTGGATGATGGTTGGGGCGCCCGAGCCGATCCGGGCCGCGTCGCCCTGGGAGGGCACCTCGATGATGGTCGTGAAGGAGAACTTCCAGTCCGCCGCCAGCGGGTCCTGCTTGCGGTTGACCGCCGCCTGCGGAATTGAAAGCTGGTAGGGGTGGCTGTGGCCGAGCTTCAAGTCCAGCGCCGCCGTCTTGCCATCGCTCGACCAGCTGACCTTCTTGCTGTCGAACGGCTTGCCGTTCACCGCGATCGGTGTCTTGCCGCCGTCCATCGGCTGCGAGAAATTGATTTGGACGTTGCCGGTGGGCTTCAGGCCCTGCTGGCCGTCGGTCACCTTTTCGTTGTTGACCTTCACGGCCGCGACGCTGGGGGCGGGCTCGGTCTTGAAATGGAAGCTGTTACTCACCCCGCGGCCGGAGGTGTTCTTCGCATCGCGGACGCTCACGTTGTACGAGGTGCTCGGCGTCATCTTCGGCCGGAACTGGAACTCCCTGGCGCTCACCGCCTTGAAGCCAACCAGCACGGCAGGGCTGATGCTGAAGGCATGCTGCACCGAGTCCGCTTTCATGTCCTGGTTGAAACGAAGATCGATTGTGGCCGTCCGCGGGACGGACTGGTCACCGTCGTTGACGTTGGCGTTCACCTCGAGCGGGGTGGTGATGATGCGAATGATGATGGCGGCCGCCACCACCAGAATGGCAATCGGTGCCAACCACCAACGTTCGCGAAGTGTCTGCGTCCAGGTCATTGATCACTCCCTATTACATGAACCCAGGTCAATCCGGTGTTGAGCTCAACCGGGTTGCCGCTGGCATCGTAGTAAACCGCCGGTAGATCGCGATTGGGATGCTTCCAGGTGACGTGGATCATCCCACCATCCGAATAGATATCGGCCGTGCCTTCGCCGGCTAGCTCGTAGTACTCCGTGTTATAGGTCCCGTGCACCCCGGTGTTGGCCGGGTTGCGATCGATGTAGGAGGTTACTTTCTCGATGATCAGGTTTTTGGCGTGCACCTGTCCGGTGCCGACGTTGGTGAACGGTACGCCATCCTGCCACTTCAGGTACTCGCGGCGGTTGGCATCGTATCGCCATACGGCACTGTGCTGCTTAACGGTGACGCTGGTCGCCGGAACCGCGCCCGGGAGCGGCACGTCGGCATGCGCGGCGGCGATGTCGTAACTCAGCGCCGGCAGGTTCGCGCCGGCCGTGTGTGCCGTGATCTGGTCGGGCCGGGCAATGACATTGTGCGGTGCAAAGCGGTCGGACGCCCGGTACATGTAGGCGTACATGTAGTTGTAGTCGTACACGACGTTCGGCCACTTCCAGACCTGGCCGAGGACGTAGTTGTTAGCCCCGGAGCAGTAAATCATGCCGCGGTACATCTGCTCCAGCTGGACCGTGATCAAGCGGCAGCTGCGCACTGGCCCGATCAGACTCGACGGCGGGTGCCAATAAATCGCCGACAACCGGGGAATGCCGAACTCACTGATGTACTCGTAGACCATGTCCGCTTGCTGCATGCCGGTCTGGGGGCGGACCGTGCCCTGGGTACTGTTCTCGATCTGGATGATGATCGGAGCGCCGGAGTTGCCGATCCGGGCGGTCGAGCCGGCGGACGGCACCTGAACCATCGTGGTGAAACTGAGTTTCCAGTCAGCCACGGCCGAGTCGCTCATCCGATTGGTCGCGGTTTTCGGCACCAGCAGGGTGTGGGTCCGGCTGTGACTGAGCGACAGCGGAACGCTCGCCGTCAGGCCGTACTTATCCCAGCTGATCGTCTTGCCGTCCAGCGGTGCGCCATCGAGCAGCAATGCCGTCCGGGCGGCGTCCATTGGTTGCGAGAAGGTGACCTTGAGGCTGCCGTGCAGCGCGACCGCCTGCTGGCCATCGGCCAGCGGGGCATCGTTGTAGCCGGCCCCGGTCACCTTGGGTGCCGGCTCGGTATGAAATGCGACGTTGTAGTTCTCCGTCCCGAAGCCAATGCCCTTACGGGCGTTCGAGACCTGCACCCGATAGCCGGTGTCGGGCTGGAGCTCGGCGTGGAATTCGAAGGTACGCGGGTTCTTCACGACCACGCGGTAGGGCACGGCCGGCGCGATGTGAAAACCCTGCTTCACCGAGGCGACGTCCATGTCGTGATTGAAGGTCAGCACCACCGCCGAATTACGAACCACCGCAAGATCGCCGTCGGCCACACTGGCGCTGACCGCCAGCGGCGCCGTCAGCGCGCGCAGAACCAGCCCGCCGGCAACCAGCACCAGGACAATAGGCAGGACCCACCAGCGACGGCGTAACGTCGCTCCCAGCCCGCCAGTGCGGGCGGCCATCATCGGCATTCGGGCAACCTCGATAGGATCAATTCGACCGGCCGCACAGGCTATTTGACGCACAGTCCGGATTCAACTGCAACGGCTATCCGGCTTGTTGAGCGCCCCGCCTATCGGTTTTCTAGCCGGACGATCCCCCCTCGCCTCGGATTACGCCACCATCAACCGCGGCAGCAGCAGCTGCTGCACGTCGAAGAGGACGTCCAAGCAACTTGCGGCTGAGGGGCCGGACGAACCGCGTGATCTCGTCCACCAACGGGGCCGGGACGGCCCCGCGCTGGTTCTCGATGATGTCCTCGATCGCCAGGAGGAAGTCGTCGACCCGCCGCACATCCGCCCGCCGCCGAATCTCCTGGTCACGCCGGTCGGCCGCCGCCTGAAACTCGCGATGTATCTCGTCGATCGCGTCGCTCAGCATCGTCTTGCTCCCTTCACTAACGCCAATACATCGGGTTCACGATCCACGAAAGATGATATGCGCACTGTTACATAGTCCACAAGCCTTGTCAAGCACTTTCACCCAGGGTGCTCGGAATCAAGCTGTCAACCCGTTCCCGGACACCTCCTGTAGCGTGTCGAGCTCCCGGACCTGGTTGAGGTCGAGGCCCTGGTTGCCAAGTGACTGCAGCAGATGAAGGACGTACTTAACGCCTGCCAGGTTGACGCCCTTCTGCCGAGTGAGGAACTGGATCACGCGAACCCGTCGGATGTCATCTTCCGAATAGCGCCGGCGGTTGGTGGCCGTCCGCTGCGGCTTGATCAGGTTCTCGCTCTCGTAAATCATCAAGGTGCGGGGGTGGAGGTTGAGGATCTCGCTGGCGATGCTGGGCGTGAATACGGCCCGCCCGGGGGCGATCGCCGGCATGCGCTTACGCTTTCCCATATAACCCCCGGCGCGGAGCATTCCCCGGCCCCGCATTGCCATAACTTTATACCCAAGATATCACTTATTGGTCCTGGGCGCAAGCCCGGGGTTCCCCAATCGAGCCCGGGCCCGGATGCCGGGTAGAGTTAGGTCAAGCGATGCTGGCGATCGAGCAGTACACCCGGCGCCTCCTCAAGGACTTCCATCCGATCGTGGCGGCCAATCGCCCGCCCGTTGACCTGGCGCCCGACGCGGGGGATCGGGAACGCTTCGTTCGGGGATCGGGCGGACTCGTGACGGGCCTCTCCGGCCTTGCCCAGGCCACGGGCGCGGTATGGGTGGCATCGGCGCGGGATGGATTCGAAGGTGAGCTCGACCTCGGGAGCGGCGGCGAGCCGATGGTGGTCGAAACGGCGGACGCCGCCCGTTTCCAGGTGAGCTGGGTCAATCCACCGCGACTCGCCTACGACCTCTACTACAACACGATTGCGAACCCGTTGCTCTGGTTTGTCCAGCACTATCTCTGGAATCTGGCGGAAGCGCCGGTGCTCGATGACAGCACGCACCGGGCCTGGAATGAGGGCTACCGGCGCGTCAACCAGCTCTTCGCCCAGCAGGTGGTGCGCGAAGCTCGCCGCGGCCGCAAGCGACCGCTTGTGCTTTCACATGATTACCACCTGTACCTGGTCCCGCGGCTGGTGCGGCGCGAGCTGGCCGATGCCGTGCTGCAGCACTTCGTCCACATCCCCTGGCCCACACCGCAATACTGGAAGGTGCTACCGCAGTACATGCGCGACGAGATCATGGACGGCTTGCTGGCGGCCGACATCATTGGCCTGCAAACCCATTCCGATGTGCGGAATTTCTTACTGACCTGCGAAGAGAATATGGGGCTACCAGTTGACTTACGGCAACAGACCGCCTTCTATCGCGGGCGGACGGTCTGGGTGCGTCGCTATCCGATTTCGATCGACGTCCGCGAGTTCGAGCGTAGCGCCGCCAGCCCGGGAGTCGAACGTGCCGAACGGGAAATCCTGCGCTGGCGCCCCGAGCAGCTGATCTATCGGGTCGACCGCATGGACCTATCGAAGAACATCGTGCGCGGGTTCTTCGCTTACGAGCGGTTGCTTCAAGCCCATCCCGAGTGGCGCCGGCGGGTCATCTTCTGGGCCATGCTGCAAAAGACGCGCCAGAACGTCCCCGAGTACCGGGAATATGCCCGCCAGGTGGTCCAGGTAGCCAGGGTCATCAATAGCCGCCTCTCCTCCGATGACTGGCAGCCCATCCGACTCGAGCTTCGCGAGGATATGAACCGGGCGGTGGCTGGATACAAGCAATTCGACGTGCTACTGGTCAATCCGATCTACGACGGCATGAACCTGGTTGCGAAAGAGGGGATCACGGTAAACCGCCGGGGCGGCGCGCTCGTGCTCTCAGAGAATGCCGGCACCCACGAGGAGCTTGGTGAATGGGCCATCACGATCAATCCATTCGACGTCGACGCGACCGCTCAGGCGATGCAGAGCGCACTGCTGATGGACCCGGTGGAACGGCACGCCCGTGCCGAGAAGATGCGTGCCGTCGTGCAGCAGAATGATGTGGCCCGCTGGATCTCGGCACAGTTGCAAGATATCCGGGACCTGGTAGAGCCGCTGGCGGCGCGCCATCCCGAATCCGCCCGCGAGGAAACGCTCCCCGTCGGACGCGAGGGTACGCTCTAGCGGCTCAGGCCCAGAGGTGGCGAGCGCCGGCAAGCTCGGGAAATTCGCCCTCCGGGATCTGTAGGCGGCTTTGCACCGCCGCCTCCATCAGCGAAAAGATGACCTTGACGCCGGCGAGATTGATGCCGTGGACGGTGGTCAGCTCGCGAATCAGTCGAATCCGCTCGATGTCGCGGCGCGAGTAGCGCCGCCGCTGCGTCGGCGTCCGCTCGGGGGCGATCAGATTCTCGCTTTCGTAGACGAAAAGCGTGCGCGGCTCGATGTCGAACATATCGGAGACTTCGCTGGACTTATGCGGCATTGCCAAGTGTGGCCCTCCCGGATGGAAAGCTGTAAACAATTATAGCCAACATGTCAGGATTTGTGATAAACAGCGGAAGCCACCGCCGTTTGCAGCAATTGTGGCGTCGCTGTGCGCAGCGTGACGGATCGGAAAACCCTACCCATTGGCTGTGCGGGGGCGTATCACCTTAGCCGTTGTGACGCTCGCTTGAACGTGTTCGAGCTTGCCGTTAGTGTCACGCCCGAACGGCGCCGAAGCCGCTCTTTGCAGCATGTCGCGCATCTTACGGCAAGTCATGGCGTTTGGAGGGAGGGTTGTGCTGGGAGTGATGCTTTTCGCTCTCCTCACGCCCCCGTTTGGGCTACGCGCCTACCTCGAGGCACGAGCTCAGGAGCAGGCACAGGCCGCCCACGTGATGGTCAGCTTCGGCCGGCCGGCCGCGGCGATCGTCAAGCTGCCGGTAACGGCACGGCCCTTCGCCCAGTCGGCGCGCTCGCCGCTGGACGGCGTCAAGGGCAAGGGCGCTTGGCTGATGATCTTCAACGGGGACTGGAATGACCCCGATGCCGACCGGGCCGCAGCCATCGTCGATGCCGCCGTTCGGGCCGACCTGAGCCACCTCTATATAAGGATCGCCGACTCGCGGTTCCACTTCTACGGCGCCTCGGCCCTCCAGGACCTCCTGCCCATCGCGCATCAACACGGGCTCAACATCATCGGCTGGATCGAACCGATGCTCGACGACCCGAACGCGGATACAGCCGATGCGCTCGCGGCGGCGCAGTTCGAAGAGCAGGGCCAGCGACTGGATGGTCTGGCGTTGACGATCGAGGGCAACAGCACGTCTGACCCCAGTGTCGGCCAGTATCTGTCAGGAATCCGCGGCGGCATCCAGGGCATGAACGGCCTCGGTGATCGCTACCTCCTCATCGCCAGCACGCTGCCCACCCCGTACGACCACCCGGGCTATGCCTACGCGACCATGTCGCGCTACTGCCAGGTCTTTGCCCCGATGGTGTATTGGCGCGCGACCGGCCTGCCCCAGTACAGCGGCGCGGGCGGTGCCCGCGCCTACGTCGACCAGGTCTTCCAACAGTTCCGTGATCCGGGCGTCAATCCGTTCAAGCGCCCGCTGACCATCACGGCGCAGGCCTACGATGCCGCACCCGAATACGGCACGCCGGGCGCCCCTCCCGGCGATGAGATCGTCACCTCGATGGATGAGACGCGTGCCCAGGGCGGGATCAGCTGGTCGTTTTACCGACTGGCGAATGCGGACAACGGGGTGACCGGCGAAGAGCAACAGGCGATCACCGCGTACCCGTTCTGGCAACGCTACGCGGGCGGCATCGCGGGCAAGGCATTGATCGCGCTACCTGACCAGCCGGTCGCGTATTAAGGAGAGGGGTTGAGGAACCAATGAAAAGGCTTGTTCGCCGTCTTTCGGCCTTAGCGGGCCTCCGTCGCAAATGGATGCTCGTGCCCGCGCTCGTGGCGCTCGCCCTTCTCGTTACCGGCGGTTTGTGGTTCATGGGGCACGCCGGTGCGCATTCCATCTGGAACCAGCCCAGTGTCCCGATCAGCGATGTGCTCGATCGCGTCGACCGTGGCGAGATCTTTGGCGCCAGCATCAGCGGTCAGCGCATCCTGTTGACGGACAGGGCCGGCCACCAGTCGTGGACGATCGAAAAAGAATCGTCCATGGGTTCGACTGAACAATACCTGCGGAATCACAACGTCAAAGTCGCGATTCAGTCGACCGACGAAACTTCGTTCGCCGCCGTGCTGCCGAACCTGCTCGGACTGCTGCTCTTGCTGGCGTTGCTCTTCATCCTCTTGAGGCGGTCCAACCTCCTCGGTAACCCGATGGGCGCGATGACGAAG
>WNGO01002146.1_pt1 | contig 16988 bp, 13 predicted proteins | sample 5400511 | NCBI WGS metagenome assembly WNGO01 (sample SAMN13153380, study PRJNA577476) | soil metagenome | isolation source: 20 cm soil or saprolite under Garry oak tree replicate 2 | place: USA:California | collected 2016-06-15 | reverse complement strand
TGCTGGGAGACGAAGAGCGCGCCGTGTCGGTACGGCGCTGCTTCCCGTGGTCGGAGCCCACGCGGCACCTGTCGCTGCGGGATGCAGACGAAGAGGAGTTTGCGCTCGTCAGGGATCCCGCCGAGCTCGATCCCCGCTCGCGCGCGGCGCTGGAGTTGGCGCTCGCGGTCGCGGGGTTCGTGTTCGAGGTGACGCGCGTGCTGGAGATCGACGAGGAAGTCGAGATTCGCCGCTGGCGGGTCGAGACACAGCAGGGTCCTCGCACGTTCCAGACGAGGCTCGATGATTGGCCGCGCACGCTGCCGCATGGTGGGCTGCTGATCCGCGACCTCGCGGGGGATTTATATCATCTCGGCAGGCCCGCGGCTCTCGATCGGGAAAGCCGGGAGTTGCTGTGGGCGTTTGTTGATTGAAAAAGGCGGTAGGGGGCGGTAACGGGCGGTACCGCCCCCTAATACCGCCCTATACCGCCTCTTCATTACCGCTGGCATTTCCGACAAAACACCGTCTGCCGCCTGTCGATCTCGTGCGTCATCACGAGCTTCCGGCCGCAGTTCACGCACTTCTCGCCGCCTCGTCCATACGCCCGCAGCTCGAACTGAAACCGGCCGCGCTCGCCTCTGCCCGTGCGATAGTCGCGCAGGGTCGTCCCGGACGACGCGAGTGCCCGCTGCAGGACGTCCACGATCGCCGCGTGCAGTCGCGCGAATTCCTCGAGCGACAATTTGTTTGTCGGTTTCGACGGGTCGAGCCTGGCGTCGAACAGCGCTTCATTGGCGTAGATGTTTCCCACCCCGGCCAGCCGTCGCTGGTCCATGATCGCTTTCTTGACCGCCGTACGCGTGCCCCTGAGCCGATCGGCGAATACGAACGGTGTGAACGTCTCTTCGAGCGGCTCCGGGCCGAGCCGGCCCGTGTACGCGATCCAGCCCTTTTCCTCGAGCAGCCAGATCGTGCCGAGCCGCCGCACGTCGCGGTACACGAACTTGCGTCCATCGGTCAGCGTGCAGATCAGGACGGCGTACTTCGCCTCGTCCCTCGTCAGCCGCCGTTCATAGACGACGAGCGATCCGGTCATGCGCGGCTGGATGATCATGCGGTGGCCGGATGAGAGCCGGAACACGGCATGCTTGGCGCGCCGGGAGACCTGCTCGATGGTGTTGCCGCGCAGCGTCTTGAGCAGGCGCGCCTTGGAGACCCGGCGCAGCACATCGGTTTTCTTCAGCTCCACGCGGGCGATGCGGCCCCCCTCGAGGCGGGGCGCGATCTCGCGGACGATCGTCTCGACTTCAGGCAGCTCCGGCACGCTGGATCTCGCGCCAGGCGATGTCGCGCCGCCAGGTCTTGCCCTCAAAGGAGATGCGCTCGGCTGCGCTACGACTCGCCTGGGCAGCGAGCGTGACAGTGGGACCAAGACCAGTCACACTCAGCACACGGCCACCGGACGTACGCAGTCTTCCTTCGTTATCGCGATCCGTGCCCGCGTGAAAGACGATCACATCTTCTCCGAGGTCCGCCGGGTCCGGAAGCCGGATCGCCGCGCCTTTCTCCGGATTGTCGGGATACCCGCGCGCGGCCAGGACGGTGGTGACCGCGGCCCGATCGACGGTCAACGCCTGCTGGGTCGCCACGGGGTTCCAGCGCCGCTGGGCAATCGCCGCGAGATGCTCGCTGAATCCGGGCAACAGCGCGGGCAGCAGCACCTGCGTCTCGGGATCGCCGAAGCGCGCGTTGAATTCGAGCACCGACGGCGTGCCGTCCGGCCGGATCATCAGGCCGGCGTAGAGCACGCCTTCGTAGGGAGTGCCTTGAGCCGCGACTTCGCGTAACACCGGCTCGAAGACCTCCGCGCGCACGCGCGCGAGCAGCGGCTCGGTGGCGATCCCCACCGGACAGTAGGCGCCCATCCCGCCGGTGTTGGGCCCAGTGTCCCCTTCGCCCAGTCGCTTGTGATCCTGAGCGGGCGGCAGGAGGACGATGCGTTCACCGTCGGTCAGTGCCAGCACCGAGAGCTCTTCGCCCTCCAGGAACTCCTCGATCACGATCTCTCTGCCGGCTTCGCCGAGGGATCCGGCGAGCATCGCGCGGGCGACAGCGGCAGCGTCCGCGCGCGTTTTGCACACCACGGCGCCCTTGCCTGCCGCGAGCCCCGACGCTTTCACGACGAGCGGCTCGGCGTGGCTGCCGATGTAGTCGAGCGCCGGCGCCTCGTCGACGAATGTGGCGCTTGCGGCCGTCGGAACACCGGCGCGACGCATGACCTCTTTCGCGTACGCCTTGGACGACTCGAGGCGAGCGGCGGCTGCCGACGGGCCGAACACCGCGCGTCCGGCCTCGCGCAGGCGATCGGCGAGTCCCGCGGCAAGTGGGGCCTCGGGACCGATGATCGTGGCGTCGATGTCGTGCCGCAGGACGGCCGCGACGAGGTGATCGACGGCGGTGGCAGGGATGGGGAGATTGGTGGCGAGCGCCGCAGTGCCCGGATTGCCCGGTGCTGCGAACAGCGTCAGGTCGTCGGAAAAGGCAGAGGCGGCGTCGCGACGCAGTGCCCAGCAGAGGGCATGTTCGCGGCCGCCGCCTCCGACGACCAGTACTCTCACCTCTTCTTGAATGCGTCCGTAAACGCCTGGGCGGCTCGCTTGGCGGAGTCAACCACGTCGTTCACGACGGCCTTCGCTTCCTTCATATAGTGCTCGCGCGCCTCATCGATGTCCTTGTCGATCGGCCGATTGTCGGCGTCGGGGCCGCGCCGCGTGTACTCGCCATTCAGGATGCGCTCGTACTGGCCGGCGCCGATCCAGCGCTGCAGCTCGGCGGCGCGCAGCGTGCTGAACGGATGCGTGCGCTCGAGCGTGTTGAGGATCTGGAAGATTCGGTCGAGCGCGCCCCCCGATTCCTCGTAGTCCTTGGCCTGCACGAGGAACTCGTCGAGGTTCATCTGCTTCATGTCGCCACCGCCCGCCATCTTGAGATGCATGCGCATCGCGGCCTGCGGATCCTGGACCGCCAGGAGACCCGCGCGATCGGACGAGAGCTCGCTCTTCCGGAACCATTCGAGCAGCGCGATCCGGATGGGCAGCAGGGCAATGCCCGCCAGGAACGGTAAGGTCGAGAAACTGAAGTTGAGAATCAGGATCAGGATCGTGACGTAGAGGGCGTGCCCGCTCATCACGTGGCCCAGCTCGTGGCCCAGCAGCGTCCGCATCTCGTCGTCGTCGAGCAGCTTCAGCGCGCCCGAGTTGATGACGATGAACGGCCGGTCCATCCCGTAGGCGCCTGCGTTGACGAACGGCGTCTGGGAGACGTACAGATCGGGCCGCGGGTCCCAGTCCATCGTCGTCAGCACGTCGGTGTACAGCTCGTTGAGGCGCGGGAACTGCCTCGGCCCGACGCGCACAGCGTCTGCCTGGAACAGCAGCCGGATGCCGCGCTCGCCGATGAATCCGTAGATCTTCTTCACGACCTGGTCGAATCCGGGAATGGAGCGCAGCGACTGCAGGGCCGCGCGATCGGCCGGATGCTCCCACGAAACGGCAGCAATCTGGGTCAGGACTTTCCGCGGACGCGCCGCGGGAAGGGTATTCGTCGGTTCGGTCATGCCTCTCTCCTGCGAATGGATTCCCTCACGTACGGGCCCGAGAACCCCGTGTTTCGTCTAGTCGTCCGCCAATGCCTGGTCGAGATCGCCGATCAGGTCCTCCACATCCTCGATTCCCACCGACAGACGGACCAGGCTGTCGGTCAATCCCATGCGGCGCCGCATCTCGGGCGGCACGCTCGCGTGCGTCATCGACGCCGGATGCCCGATCAGGCTCTCGACGCCGCCCAGCGACTCGGCGAGCGCGAAGATCTTGGTCCGTTCGACGAAGCGGCGCGCAAACGCGGTGTCGCCCAGCTCGATACTCAACATCCCGCCGAATCCCTTCATCTGACGGCCGGCGAGGTCGTGCTGGGGATGCGAGCGCAGTCCCGGATAATACACCCGTTGCACGCGGGGATGCTTCTCCAGCCACTCCGCGACGCGCCGGCCGTTCGCGTCGTGTTGGCGCATGCGCAGCGCCAGCGTCTTGGTGCCGCGCAACGCCAGCCAGCAGTCAAACGGCCCCGGTACGGCACCGGAGGAGTTCTGAATGAACCCGAGCCGCTCGGCGACGTCGTCGCGGGTCGCGACGAGCATCCCGCCTACCATGTCGGAATGGCCGTTCAAGTACTTGGTCGTCGAGTGGAGGACGATATCGGCGCCGAACTGCAGCGGCTGCTGGAAATAGGGGGTCGCGAAGGTGTTGTCGACGACGAACAACGCCTTGGCCTTGCGTGCAATCTCGCCGGTCGCCGCGAGATCGCACAGTCGCATCATCGGATTGGTCGGCGTCTCGGCGTACAGGATCTTGGTATTCGGTGTGACGGCGGCTGCGACCGCCCGCGTATCGCCCCCGTCCACGAACGTGAAAGTGAGGCCGAGGCGCGACCAGATGTGCGTCATCTGCCGGTGGGAGCCGCCGTAGACGTTCTCGCCGCTCACGACGTGATCGCCGGCCGACAGCAACTTCATCACGGCATCGAGCGCCGCTAACCCCGACCCAAACGCGAACCCATGCAGACCGCCTTCGAGCGCCGCCACATTGCGCTCGAGCGCCTCGCGCGTGGGGTTGCGCGTACGTGCGTACTCGTAGCCTTTGTTGCGACCCAGCCCTTCCTGGATGTAGGTAGACGTCTGATAGATGGGCCCCATAACCGCGCCGCTCAGGGGATCCCCTAGGTAGCCGGCGTGCACGGCGCGTGTCGCAATTCGGTGTGTTAGGTCACGTTCGACGACTCGCGTCATGGCCGGAACGTAAGGGCGGCTTTCCTTGGGGGCAAGCGACCTTTACTTTGGCGGGGCCATGCCACCCTTCTCCGGAATGCGCTGCCTCGTCGTCGACGACGAGCCGCGTTTGCGGCGCGTGCTCGTCCGGTTGCTCGAGGGCGAAGGGTTCTCCTGCGCCGAGGCCGGCTCCGGAGTTGAGGCGTTGCGGGAGCTCGAGAAGGGAGCGGTGCCGCTCGTCATCTCCGACTTGCGGATGCCGGAAATGGACGGCGTCACGCTGCTGCGCGAGATCATCACGCGCTGGCCGGAGACGGCCGTCATCGTGGTGACGGCCGTTGCCGAAGTCGAGAGCGCGGTGGCCTGCCTGCAAATGGGCGCGCTCGATTACGTCGCCAAGCCGTTTCATCTCGACGAAGTGCGCGCGCGCGTTTCGCAGGCGCTCGACAAGCGCCGCCTCATCATCGAAAACCGCAACTACCAGCAGGGTCTCGAAGAGCGCGTCGAGGCGCAGGCGCGGCGCATCGAAGAGCTGTTTCTCGAGGGCGTGCATGCGCTCGTCTTCGCGCTCGAAGCGAAGGACGCGTACACGCGCGGTCACTCGATGCGCGTGGCCAACTATTCCGTCGAGATCGCCCGGGCACTCGGCCTCGATAAGGATCTCATCGACACGATCGCGCTCGGCGCCGAGCTGCATGACGTGGGCAAGATCGGCGTCAGTGAGAGCGTGCTGCACAAGGCGGGCAAGCTGACCGACGCCGAGTACCGCCACATCATGGAGCATACGGTGATCGGGGCGCGCATTCTGGGGCCGCTCATGCGCGACGCGCCGGGCGCGCTGTCGATCGTGCGCTCGCATCACGAGCGGCTCGACGGCACCGGCTCCCCCGACAGCCTGAAAGGCGATCAGATCCCGTTCGAGGCTCGGCTCGTCAGCGTCGCTGACGCCTTCGATGCGATGACGAGCGTGCGGCCCTATCGCCCGTCGCTCCCGGTGAAACACGCGATGCGGGAGCTCGAGGAAGGGCAGGGCGTGCAGTTCGACGCCGACATCGTCAAGGCGTTCCTGCGCGCGTTTGCCGAGGGCGCGTCGCTGCCCATCCCGACGCCGCAGCTCCAGCCCTTACGCCTGCCGACGCGGGCGATGGAAGCGCGTCGAGCCTGATTCATTCATTAAATTGATGGTCCGATGTCCGACACTCTAATGGTGAGTGTGTCGGGAGTTCGGGGTCTGGTTGGAACGGACCTCACTCCTGAAGTCGTCGCCCGGTGGGCGGCGGCGTTTGGCACGTGGGCAAGGGATGGGAATCGGCCGTCCGGCCGTCGGGCCGTCCGGCCGTCGATCGTTGTCGGGCGCGATGCCCGCACCTCGGGGCCCATGTTCGCCGGCGCAGCCACCGCTGGTCTGAACTCGGTGGGGTGCCATGTAATCGATGTGGGCCTCGTCGCAACACCCACGGTCCAACTCGCCGTCGAGCATCATCGCGCCGCCGGCGGCATCATCCTCACCGCCAGCCACAATCCCATCGAATGGAACGCGCTCAAGTTCGTCGGTCCCGATGGCATCTTTCTTGATAGTGGAGCGGGCACGCGGGTACGCGAACTGGCGGCGGGGGATTCCCTGCCACGAGCCAAATACAATGCGATCGGCGGCGTGGAGGCGGATTCGGACGCGATTTCCCGCCACCTCGCCGCCGTGCTCGCGCTTCGCGGAGTCGATGTTCGCGCGATCCGGCGGCGGCGCTTCCGCGTCGCGCTCGATACGGTGCGCGGCGCCGGCGGCGCGCTGATGCCGGAGCTGCTCGAGCGACTGGGGTGTCGGGTCGCTGCGATCAATCTGGAAACTGATGGTCTGTTTCCGCGACCACCGGAGCCGGTGCCTGAAAACTTGAAGGCCCTCGGCGCGCTGGTGCGGCGAAAGAAAGCCGACATCGGGATCGCGGTGGATCCGGACGTGGATCGCCTGGCGATCGTAGACGAGAAGGGGCGACCCATCGGCGAGGATTACACACTCGCCTTCGCGATACGGGCCGTCTTGGGGCGGTCGGACGGTCGGACGGTCGGACGCTCTGTTGTGTGCAATCTCTCCACGTCGCTTGTCGTGGAAGATGCGGCTCGGGAGTACGGCGCACGCTTGGTTCGCGCACCGGTCGGCGAAGCGTACGTCGCACGGAAGATCATCGAGCTGAAAGCGGTGATCGGCGGTGAAGGGAATGGTGGAGTGATGTATCCGGCGCTGCATGTCGGTCGCGATGCGCCGGTGGCTGGGGCGTTGGTGTTGTCGCTGCTCGCGCGCGAGCGCATCACGGTGAGTGCACTGGTTGCGCGCGCGCCACGCTACACGATCGTGAAGGCAAAACTGGAGTTGGGAGCCAGGAGTCGGGAGCCAGGGAAGCTCGACCAGCTGTATGCGGAGTTGCGACGCCGCTTTCCCGACGCTGCCGCGGATACACAGGACGGACTGCGGCTGGCGTGGCCCGATCGCTGGCTGCATGTGCGGCCGTCGGGCACGGAACCAATAATTCGTTTCATCGCGGAAGCGCCGTCGAGCGCTGACGCTGAACGTCTGATAGAAGAGGGGCGGCGGTTATGTGCGGCATCGTAGGGTACGTCGGCAAACGGACGGCGGCGCCCGTCGTGCTCGAGGGGCTGAAGCGTCTCGAGTATCGCGGGTACGACTCGGCAGGTCTGGCCGTCGTCAACGGCGGGCTCGAAATATTCCGCGCACCCGGAAAGATCGCCGCGCTCGAGCGCGAGCTTGGCGGTAAGCTGCCCGAAGGCACGACCGCGATCGCGCACACGCGCTGGGCGACGCACGGCGCCCCGAACACCGTCAATGCCCATCCGCATGCGGACTGCGGCGGCACCCTCGCGGTGGTGCACAACGGCATCATCGAAAACTCCGGAGCGCTGCGGCAGGCCCTCACCAAGCGCGGCCACGTATTCCGCTCCCAGACCGACACCGAAGTCCTCTCCCATCTGATTGAGGAAGCGCATACGAAAGGAGCGTCGCTGGTGGAGGCGACCGCCGAGGCGCTACGTCAGGTCGAAGGGACCTACGGCATCGCGGTGATCTCGAGCCGCGAGCCCGACACGCTGGTCGCGGCGCGGCGCGGATCGCCGCTGCTCGTGGCGATCGGCAACGGTGAGAATTTCGTCGCCTCCGATGCGTCGGCGGTCCTGGCACACACGCGGTCGGTCGTCTACCTGGATGACGGCGACATCGCCGAGGTGAAGCCGACCGATTACCGCATCATGGATCTCGCGTCGGCGGAAAAAGAGAAAGCGGTGACGCACGTGGAGTGGGACTTGGCGACCATCGAGCGCGGTGGCTACGCGCACTTCATGCTCAAGGAGATCATGGAGCAGCCCGAGAGCGTGCGGAACACGCTGCGCGGGCGGCTGCTCGAGGAAGAAGGGACGGTCCGTTTCGGCGGTCTGAACATCAGCGACGAAGAGCTGCTCAGGGTGCAGCGCATCGTGATCACGGCGTGCGGTACGTCGTGGCATTCGGCGCTGATCGGCGAATACATGATGGAGGAGCTGGCGCGCATCCCCACGGAAGTCGAGTACGCATCGGAGTTTCGCTACCGGAACCCGATCGTCGACGAGCGCACGCTCGTAATCGGCATTTCACAGTCGGGCGAGACGGCGGACACGCTGGCGGCGCTGCGCGAGGCAAAGCGGCGCGGTGCCCGCACGCTCGGCCTGGTCAACGTGGTGGGCAGCACGATCGCCCGTGAGGTGGATGGCGGCATCTATCTCCACGCGGGACCCGAGATCGGCGTGGCGAGCACCAAGGCGTTCACCAGCCAGATCGTGGCGTTGGCGCTGCTGACACTGAAGATGGGCCGGCTGCGCGCCCTCTCGATCCTGCAGGGACGCGAGGTCGTGCGGGCGCTGGCCAAGCTGCCGGAGCTGCTGAGTCGCGTGCTCACCAAGGCGCCCCAGGTCGAGCAGATCGCCGAGCGGCTGGTGCGGGCGCAAAACGTACTCTATCTGGGTCGCGGCTACAATTTCCCGGTCGCGCTCGAGGGCGCCCTCAAGCTCAAGGAAATCTCCTATATCCATGCCGAGGGGTATCCGGCCGCCGAGATGAAACACGGCCCGATCGCGCTGATCGACGATCTGATGCCGGTCGTCTTCATCGCGCCCAAGGACGGCGTGCATCAGAAGGTCGTGAGCAATATCGAAGAGGTGAAGGCGCGCGGCGGCCGCGTGATCGCGATCGTGACCGAGGGTGACACGGCGCTCGACAAGCTGGCCGATCACCGGATCGAGATTCCCGAGACTCTCGACCTGCTGACGCCGGTGCTCAGCGTCGTTCCGCTGCAACTGCTCGCGTACTACATTGCCGTGCGCAGAGGTTGCAACGTCGACCAACCAAGGAACTTGGCCAAGAGCGTTACTGTCGAGTGAGAGTCGTTCTCCAGAGAGTCACTCGCGCCGAGGTTCGAGTCGCAAGCCGGGTCACGGGTAGGATCGGACCCGGCTTCCTCGTTCTTGCCGGTTTCTCGCCCACCGATACCGATGTGCAGCTGGCATGGATGGCCGAGAAAATCATCGGCTTGCGCGTCTTCGGTGATGCCGAAGGCAAGATGAATCGCGATCTTGCGGAGGTGAACGGCGGCGTGCTGGTCGTGTCGCAGTTCACGCTGTATGGCGATGCGAGCAAGGGCCGGCGTCCCAGCTTTATCGACGCCGCGCCGCCGAATCTTGCGATCCCCCTCTATGAGAAATTCGTCGCGCTGTTGAAGGAGAAGACGGGCGGGAGGATTCCCGTCGAGACGGGAGAGTTCGGCGCGATGATGGACGTCGAACTGGTCAACGACGGGCCGGTGACGCTGATTCTCGAGCGCTAGCGGGCCACCGGGACGGCCACGATCGCGAGGCGATCTCCCTGGGGGCTCACGGCGAGTCGTGAGACGTTCGTGAGACCGGCGGCGGCAAGATCCGCCACTTGCTGCCACGCTCCTCCGCGTCGTGAATCCCACTGATACAAGGTCGTTCCGCTCGCGGTCAACACGATTCCATCAGGTGTCCAGGCGAAGAATTCGGCGCCCGGTGGGACCTTCGCGAGCATCGTCACACGACGCCTTCGGATGTCGAGCTCCTCGAGCGCGGGACCGGCTACCGAGTCGCGCTGCACGAAGCTGACCGACATGCGCCCCGGGATCCGCTGCAATGATCGACCGATGTCTTTGGCGAACACCTCGCCGCGGGCAGACGGGAAACCGGCATCCGCGATCTGCAATGTGGGAGGCGAGCCGAGGACGAAGAGGACCAGCGTGTGGGCGTCGCCCCAGGCGTGGTAGCCGACAGGTTTGATCGAGTCGAGCACCACGCGTGGCCGCGACCCGGCGAGGTCGAACGCCCACAGGCGCTGAGTCGAATCGCCTTCGACGCGTACCACCGAGAAGCCGCCGCCGTCCGGCAGCGGTGTGGGCGAATACTCGCTTTCGCGCGTCGCGGTGAGCCGGACGCTCGTCTTCTGGTCAATGTCGTAACGGTAGATGTCCGCCTGACTGTCCTCACGGACCGACGTATAGAGGAAGGCGCGGCCGTCGGGCAGGAAGGATGGTTGGTTGTCATAGCCGGGGCGCGCGGTAACGTTGACCGGCGTGCCGACGACGATCCGGCCCTCCTGCACACGCAACGGGGCGAGGTAGATGTCGGTCGCCGGCGGCGCGGCCGCCGCCTGCAACAGCACCAGCGCGGGATAGAGCACGCCCAAACATAGCCCGAGCTATCTTTTCCCGCGTGATCCCTATTGTGCTGGCCTCCGGGTCGCCGCGCCGGAAGCAGCTCCTCGAAATGTTGCGCATTCCGTTCCGCGTCATCGCCCCTGACGTGGACGAGCACGTCCTGCCTGGCGAAAAACCTGACGCTTACGTCACCCGGTTGTCGCGGGCGAAAGCCGAGGCCGTGGTGCCGCGCGCGCCGGGTGAGGTGATTCTAGCGGCCGACACGACCGTCGTCTTGGGCGGGAAGATCTTCGAGAAGCCGACGTCGCCACGAAACGCCGTCGACATGCTCGAGCAGCTCCAGGGGAAGACGCACGAAGTGCTCACCGCCGTCGCGGTGGCGGAGAACGGCAGGCTCGAGCAGGCGCTGGATGTCTCGCGCGTCACCTTCCGGCCGAACGACCGCCGCACACTGGAGGAGTACGTGGCGACCGGCGAGCCACTCGATAAGGCAGGGGCGTACGCGATCCAGGGACTCGGCGCGCCGCTGATCGAACGGGTGGAAGGCGACTTCTTTGGCGTGATGGGATTGCCGCTGCGGCTAGCGCTGGACCTGCTGGCGAAGTTCGGACGGCCTTACCGCTTCACGCGGTAGACCGGGATCTTCTTTGCCTTGCCCTTGACCTGAATGGGCTCGAGCGCCTCGACGGGTGGTTTCTTCTTCAGCTGCTGGTAGAAGGGCTCCGAGATGAGGATCTCGTTGGGGCCGGCCTTCCCGCACAGCCGGTAGGCGGTGTTCACAGCGTCGCCGATCACGGTGTACTCGAGTCGCCGGTCGGACCCGATGTTGCCGGCGAACACCTCACCGAAGTTGATGGCGATCCCGATCTGTACTTCCGTGCGTCCCTCCTGCTTCCACTTGCTGTTCAGCTTCTCGAGCTCGGTCAGCTGAGCGAGGGCGCACTGCACGGCGCGGTCGGCGTCGTCTTCGTGGGCAATGGGTGCGCCCCACAGCGCCATGATCGCGTCGCCCATGAACTTGTCGAGTGTGCCACCGTGCTCGAACACCTTGTCCACCATCTCCGTGAAGTATTCCGTGAGGAGCTTGGCGATCTCGTCCGGGCTCATCGTCTCGGACATCGGCGTGAAGCCGCGAATATCGGAGAAGAAGACCACGACGGGGCGCTTTTCACTCGGCAGTCGTCCCGCGTCCTGCTGCTCCGCGATCACCTGGGCGATGTTGGGCGAGAAGTACCGCTCGAAGTTCGAGCGGACGAGCGCTTCACGCCGGATCCGCTCGGACAATTGTGAGTTCTCGATCGCGACCGCGGTCAGTCCTCCGAACGCAATGAGGAACTCGAGATCCTCGTCGGCGAACGAATGCGTCGCGGTGAGATTGTCGACGTAGAGGATGCCCAGGACCTTCTGGTCGGAGCCCATGAGCGGCGTGCACATCGCGCTGCGCACACTCTGGATGAGAATCGATTTCCCCTTGAAGCGCTCGTCGGCGGCGGCATTATCCGACAGAATCGCGACCCGCTCCTCGACCGCTTTCCGGGCGATCGACTGGGGCACATGCTTGGCGGCGCTCGCGTCGCCCGTCCGGCTCTTGGAGATGCGCGGAATCAGCTCGTCCGACTTACCGTCGAGCAGCAGAATCGAGACGCGGTCCACGTTCATGATCTGGAACGTGAAGTCGACGACTTTGTCGAGCAGGCGGTCGAGCTCCTGCTGCTTCGACAGCTCCTTCGACACTTCGAGCAACAGGGAGAGCTTCTTCTCGCGCCGCTCCTCCTGACTCTGCCCCGGGACCTTGAGGTGCGAGGAGCCTTGCGGCTGGTCTATCACGATCGCCGGGACGCCGCCGCTGACTGGCAGCTGCCGGACGATCGTGCCGCCCGCTCCGCCTTTGACGCCTGGCTTGGGGCTCGCGAATTCGGCGGGGGGCACGACCTGAGGCCGCGGGAGGGGAGCGTTGGCTCCCGCCTCAGCCTCGGTGATCTTGGCGCCGTTCAGGAACGTGCCGTTCGACGAGCCGAGGTCGGTGACCCGGACGCCGCTTTCGGTGAGCACGACTTCGGCGTGCCGGCGGGAGATCGTGGGGTCGTAGATCGGGACGTCGCTCGTGACCGCCCGCCCCACCACGAGCTTGCGCCCGAGCTGGAGGTCGATCGATTGTTCGCCGGATGTGCTCAGCAGCTTGAACACAGGCCGAAGCTAATCACCCGCTTTGGTCAGCGCGAGCGCCCGAAGCGTGAGGGGTCTGAGTCCGCGACGATTCCGGCGCCCGCCTGTACGACGACCTGGTCCTTGAGCACGAGCGCCGCACGAATCGCGATGGCCGTATCCATGCTCGTCGCGCCCCAGCCGACGTAGCCGACCGCCCCCGCATACGGACCGCGCCGCTCCGGCTCCAGCTCGTCGATGATTTCCATCGCGCGCACCTTGGGCGCGCCGCTGACCGTTCCGGCGGGGAAGCACGCGCGAAACACGTCGAGCGCGTCATAGCCGTCCTTCAACCGGCCCCGCACTTCGCTCACGAGATGCTGCACGTGCGAGTAGCGCTCGATCTGCAGCGATTCCGTCACGCGCACCGTGCCGTACTGCGCCACCCGCCCGACATCGTTGCGTCCCAGGTCGACGAGCATGCGGTGCTCGGCCAGCTCCTTTGCGTCCTCGCGCAGCGACGTCGCAAGCGCTTCATCCTCCGCGGGGCTAGCGCCACGGGTCCGGGTGCCGGCGATGGGTCGCACCGTGACTTCGTCGCCCTCGACCCGGACCAAGACTTCCGGCGAGCTCCCAACGAGCGTCACATCATCGAGCGTGAGGTAGAAGAGATAGGGAGCGGGGTTCAGGGCGCGCAGGTAGCGATACAGTCGGAGGGGGTCGACCGCACCGGGCACGACCTGCCGGCGCGACAGGACGGCCTGGAAGACGTCGCCCGCGGCGATGTACTCGCGGATCTTGGCGACATCGCGCTCGAACGCCGCTCGCCCGTACCGGGATTGCGGGGGCGGCCGCAACGCGAGTCCATCGTCGTCCAAGGACAGCGGCGCGAGCTGATGCGTCCCGCTCAGGCGCCCGATCAAGGTGTCGAGTCGCTCCTGCGCGACGTCGTACAGCCGCAGCCGCTGCGCGGCCGACGCCTTCGCGGGCACCTCGACGTTCGCCACGACGATGGCGCGACCGAACACGTTGTCGAGAATCACGAGCGAGTCCGCAATCATCACGACCGCGTCGGGCACGCCGAGCGTGTCGGTGGGGCCCGCGGGGAGTCGTTCGATGCTGCGCACGACGTCGTAGCCGAGGTACCCGACGGCGCCGCCCATGAAGCGTGGGAGCCCGGGCAGCGCGACGCTCGGGAGCGCGCGCAGGCGGTCGGCCAGGTGGGCGACGGGGTCGGTCGTCTGGCCCGCCTGTTCCCAACCAGACGCCGGCGTCCAACGGTCGACCCGTTGCCCACGATACCGCCACGCTTCCCGCGGCTCCGTGCCGAGGAAGGTGTACCGGGCCCAGCGCTCGCCGCCGACCAGTGATTCGAGAAGAAACGCGAACGGCGGCCGCGCGATCTTCGCGAAGGCAGCCACCGGCGTATCGGCATCGGTGACCACTTCCCGGATGACCGGCACGATTCCGCCGCCTTTGGCGCGCTCCAGGAATGCGTCGCGGGGGTCCATGCCCTAAATTTGGCGGCAATGCGCTGGTCTGCTGTGCTCTTGCTCCTGCTTGCAACCCCCCCAGCTGCCGCGGCACAGGACTGGAACAGCGATTCCGCCCTGGCGCTGGTGCGGCGCGCCATCGAGCGCCGCGCGCAGACCGCGGTTGACACAGCGCTGCGCGACTACAAGGCCAAAGCTCACGGGTTTCTCTTCTTCCTGGGGCAGTTCGGCGAAGGGCTCACCGAGCCGCCACGGCTCGTCAAAGCGGACCAGCTGGAGCTGGAAGTGTACTGGAAGGCGCCGCAGCTCAGCAAGCAGCGCATCATCGGCTGGCGCGATCGCGCCGAGCTCCCCACCGATATCAACTACCACCGCGATCACCTCGGCATCGTGCAGAACAACTTCGGCAGCGCCATCCGGCTCGGTGAGGGCGATGAAGTGCGCGACGTGCCGCACCCGCTCGCCCAAGGTGGCATAGACCTGTACGACTTCGCCCTGGGCGACACGACAGCGATCGTGCTTTCGCAACGCGCGGTGCGCGTCGTCGCGCTGCGGGTACGGCCCAAGAGCTTCGGCATCGCCGCCATCGTCGGCACGCTCTTCGTCGATGTCGAATCCGCCGAGCTGGTGCGCATGGCGTTCAACTTCACGCCCAAAGCCTACCTCGACCCACAGCTCGAAGACGTCAGCATCATTCTGGACAACGCGCTCTGGGATGGACGGTTCTGGCTGCCGTACCGTCAGGAGGTAGAGATTCGGCGCCGCGCCACGTGGCTCGACATTCCGGCGCGCGGCATCATCCGCGGACGCTGGGAGATCGACGGCTACGTCTTCAACCTCGGCCTCGAGACGAGCGTTTTTCGCGGCGAAGAGATTACGGCGCTCCCCAAGGCCCAGCGCGATTCCTTTCCCTGGCCGGGCACCCTCAGCGCCGCCATCCAGGATGTCGCCGAGCCGGTCCGCGAGAACGATCTGCAACATGTGCGTGCCGAAGTCAGTCGCATCGCGGGCCGCCGTGCGCTCACGGGGCTCAAGCGCCAGCGCCTCGGGGCGCGCTCGTTCAGTGAGCTGATCCACGTCAATCGCGTGGAGGGTCTCGCTGCGGGAGCCGGCTTCGTCTGGCGTACGCCGGACGACGGATTCGAGCTCCGCGGGCTGGGGAGTTACGGGTTCGCCGACCGGGCGGGGAAGGGCAGCATCGCCATCACGTCCGCCGATGGGCTCGAGCTGGCGGCGTACGCCCAAGTGCGAGACATCGGTGACGCGCCCGTAATCGCACCGCTGCTCAACTCGATTGCGTCGCAGGAATTCGCCGACGACTACGGCGACTACTATCGTGCGACGGGCGTGCGGCTCAGCGTGCGCTCGGGGCTCGGCGCGCGCGGCGAGTGGCGCTTCGCGGCCGCGCGCGAGCAGGTCACGTCACTCGCCGTGCGCGCGACTCCGGCAACCGGACGGTATCGTCCGAATCCCGCCGTCCGCGATGGCGACTACTCCACGGCGTCGCTGACATTGCGGCGACGCAGCGAAGGCTTCGCCGTGCGCCGCGACGTCGCGGGAGAGACGACGCTGGAATTCGGAGAGCGCTACACGCGCCTCAGTGGGGCGGCGCATCTCCTCGTGCCGCTCGGGGCAGCGAGTCGATTATTGACGCGAGTGCAGTTCGGCCTGGCGACTCGCAACCTGCCGCCGCACCGCGCCTTCGTCCTCGGCGGTCGTGGGACGCTGTTGGGCGATGGGTTCCGGGATTGGGGCGGCCGCCGGGCCGCACTCGTGCACATCGAATGGCGCACTCCGGTGCCATTCATTCGTCTGAGCGCGGGGCCGGCGCGCACGCCGGGAACGATCACGCTCGCACCCTACGCCGCGTGGGGGTGGACCGCCGAGCCGATCGCGCTCACACCGTGGCGGGCGACGCCGGGTGCCCGCGTGACTTTGGGGCTCGGCGCGGAGTGGCTCGGACTGTTGCGGCTCGACGCGGGGTACGGGGTCCAGACACGCCAGATACGTGTCGCCGTCGACATCACGCGCGATTTTTGGGACATCCTGTGATGCGGAATATTGGACTCGGGCGCCTTCGGTAATAGCTTGGAGGCAGCCTGATGCCAGTAACCCAATTCCCAGACGAGTGGTTGGCCCAATCTGTCGAGGGCCTGACGCCCGAGCGCCTGCAGGAGCTGCGGGCGAAGGCGGAGTCCGGTCGCACCCTGTGGGCCTCCGTCGTCGCCGAGAAGATCGCGACCGATGCCCAGATCATCGAGAAGTTGTCGCACCGCTTCCGCCTGAAGATCGCCGACACGGCCAAGATCGAGCTCACGGCGCGGGACGGCGTGCCCGAACAGCTCGCGCGCCGCTACCACGTGCTGCCGTTGCGCCTGACCGACTCTTTCCTCGAGCTGGGAACGTCGAACCCCTTCGATCTCGACGCCGAAAAGGCACTGGCGTTCGCGACCGCGCGCGAGATCCGGCTCTTCCTGCTCGCGCCTTCCAAGATCAGCGAGAAACTGGACGAGATGTACCGGTCGGACAAGGCGATCGACAAGCTGCTCGAGGGGATGGGCGATCGCGAGGTGACGACCCTGACCGATGCGCCGCCGCCCGAAGAGCTCAACATCTCCGAGGCCGACGCCAGCCAGAAGCCGGTCGTACGCCTCGTCGACATGATCATTTCCGAGGGGATTCTTTCCCGGGCGAGCGATATTCACGTCGAGCCCGAAGAGGGCGGCGTGGCGGTGCGCTACCGCATCGACGGCGTGCTGCGGCAGGTCATGAAGATCCCGCGCCAGGCAGGACTGCCGCTCATCTCGCGCATCAAGATCATGTCTTCGCTCGACATCGCCG
>WNGO01001509.1_pt1 | contig 16991 bp, 13 predicted proteins | sample 5400511 | NCBI WGS metagenome assembly WNGO01 (sample SAMN13153380, study PRJNA577476) | soil metagenome | isolation source: 20 cm soil or saprolite under Garry oak tree replicate 2 | place: USA:California | collected 2016-06-15 | reverse complement strand
GTTTCCGGAAGTGACGTTTGATTCATTGAAAGCTGTCCGATGCGTTTCCCCGACACGAAACCGCGCCGATGTAGAAGCATGGCGCGTTATGAGTGAGAAACCGCTCGGATCGATTGGCGTCTGACACAGACGCCCTACACCTCGACAATGCGGTAAGGTTTGCCGGTTTTACGAAGTGCCGGCGCAGAGACGTTATAAACGGGAATGCCCGTCGAAGTTTTTCCTTCGAGAATTCCGTTGTGGGCGTGGCCGTGAAATACTGCGTTGACCCGGAACCGGTTGATCGGCTCTTCCAACCTGCTGGAACCGAGAAAAGCAAAAATCTCAGGATCTTCTCCTTCCAGCGTGGCCCGAATAGGAGAGTAATGTAGCACTACGATTCGCTGTTCTGTTTGCAACTTAGCGAGCGCCTGTTCCAGCCGTACGGCGTGACTAATTGATTCTTGCACGAACTGTTTGATGAGCGGTTCGCCCCATGCGTTCAACATCCGCCGGCCGAAACCGCCCCCGAAACCAGCGACGCCGGCAAAGCCGACTCCTGCGATTTCAATGGCTTCGCCATCGAGCACATTGATTCCCGCGTCATCGAGCACCTTGCCAACCAATTCCGATTTTCCTGATTCGAAATCGTGATTACCAAGCACTGCAAGCATCGGGATTTTCACGGCAGATCGAATATCAGCAATGAGTGCCTCAGCTTCCTCAGGAAGTCCATAATCGGTGAGGTCGCCGCAAAGCAACAGGATATCAGCGCTGCTTGAAATCTCGGCGAATGCCTCATGCAACGTGCCACGCGAGTGTTTACCGTAATGAAGGTCCGCGGTCGCAGCGATTCGTAGCGCTCGCTTAGCCATTCTCTTTGAGAAACGTAATCGCTCGCTTCAATGGACGTTTCGGAGCAGGAAAGCATTGCGAAGCCTTGAACGGGTTCGCGGGAACTTACTCCTCCATGCGCGTGTCACGCGCTTTAGTTGCGTTATGATGGGTGATGACGCCAACGAGGGCAGCAGCCAAGAGAAGGAAAGACAAAAGCGATCGTCTTCATCGCAGATCAGTGGTCGCATTGCAGGATACGGACATTCCGTTTTTGATCGGCGGCGCTTACGTAGTGGAAGTTTACGCAGGCGTCTCGCGTCAGACAAAAGACTTCGATCTATACTTGCGACCGCAGCATGTCGATTTGGCCCTCGACGCACTTAAGCGCGCGGGCTACAAGACGAAAAAGACTTTTCCGCATTGGCTCGCCAAAGCCGGCCGCGGCCGCGATCATGTTGATCTGATTTTTCGCGCCGGAAACGGATTGTGCGAAGTGGATGACTCATGGTTCGAGCGGGCGCATGGTCACGAGTTCCTTGGCTTGTCGGTGAAGCTTTGTGCGCCAGAGGAAATGATTTGGATGAAGGCGTACATTATGGAACGCGAACGGTTCGACGGCGCCGACATTGCGCACATCCTTCAAAGCTGCGCAGAGAAACTCGACTGGGCGCACCTGGTTCGTCGCTTCGGTCCGGACTGGCCAGTGCTGCTTAGCCATTTGGTGTTGTTCGGTTACATTTATCCGAGCGAGCGCGATAAAATTCCCGCCGCGGTCATGGACAATTTGATCGCGCGGTTGCAAGCAATATCTCATGGACATTCACGAGCGGGGATTTCGCGATGCGAGACTGCAGCAACGTGTCCATATGAATGCCAAGGATATTGCGCATTGGACAAGGGCGATCGCGAGAGAGGGAAAGGCGCAGGGCAAGCCCGTGTGATTCGTTACAACGTTACAATGGATCGAACTTAACGTTCAACGTGGCGAAGCCGCTGGCATTGGACTCGGTTGGGCAAAAACTGGTGAAACTGCTGGCGGCGGAGCTGCAGATACTCTGGCGATTTTTGCTTTCGCTTCGTCGAGCACTAATTTTTCTTCCGGATAAATCTCGTCGTCCGCAGCGGTCACGTAATCCTTTGCGGTGTCGATTTGGCCTGCGTCGGCCAGCAATAGCGCCGCGTAAACTGCTGCGTGCGGGTCGCGTAATTGGTCTGCTGGCAATCCTTGAATAGTTGCAAGGCCCTCCGGGTTTCGGCCAAGGCGATACAGAGAGAACGCATAAGTCACGGCGCAGTTGACTTCGTTCGGCGCGCGGTCATGGGCCTCTTTCGCGAGTTCATGCGAGCGTTCTACGTTTCGCTCGAGGTTCAGGCCTAGTCGCGCTAGATCCGCCGTGATCGGCGCTTCGTTTGGAGAGCTATCGTGTAGACGCTGGAGAACATCGTAAAGTTTTTCGGTGTCGTTGGTCTTGCGATAAAGCCGGCGAAGCGCGTCCAGCGCCTCGCGTCGCATGGGGGGATCTTCTGCGACGCGCAGCCACAATTGTTCGGATTCTTTCTCCAGATTCCATTTCGAAGCGAGACGCGCGAGGACAACTTCGCGCTCGGGCTGGTCGTGTGTCGATTGTTCTGCGGCGCGCCAAAGCGCATGGTATTCTCTGTCCACACCATCTTGTCGTGATTGACGCGTGGCAATTGCCTGATATGCAAGGCGCAGGTAATCGGATTCGCCCCACATTCCCTTGCGAGTCCATCGTTTCAAACGCATCCAATTTTTCGCATTGGCGTAAGCGTCTGCCACCGCAACAGCGGCGGGCGGTGCAGTCAGTTTCTCGGCCGGAAGCTTCTCGATCCACTTGGCAACCTCTCCAGCAAGTCCATTTTCGTTCATCCATCTCATAAGCGATGCGAGATCGGATGGATTCTTTGCGGCAAAAGGTTTTACGCGTTCCAGCAGTAGATGGAATTTTTTCTCATCGAGCTTCCGATAAAAATTCAGGCAGAGAAGATAATCGCCGAAGGTGACCTCCTGCGACATTTGGAGCTGTTGCGCGAAGTTATCCCCCGCTAACAGGTCATTGCGTGCCACAGCATCATTAAGCAAAGCGCGCAGCGCGCCGGTCCGATAGGGCGCGAGCTTGCTGAGTCGCTCGAGATTTTCGCGGGCGTTCGCGTTCTTTTGTGCATCGTGGATTTGCAGCGCTGCGAGATTGAACTGGTAGAGATCATTCTTAGGTTCTTTTTTTACGGCAACGGCAAATTGTTCTTCTTGTTCGGCAAAGTTTCCTTCGGCGCAAGCCAACCAGCCTGCAACAACGTGAAACGCAGCCCTGTCACGATCACCGGCGGGAATCTGATCGAGCGCCTTTCGAGCAAGATCGAGCTTTCCAAAACGCAGTGCCGCGGAAACGAGATTAAGCTGATTGTCCGGATCTTTTGGGCGCAGGCGCACGATTTGTTCGCGCCATGAAATGGCTTCTTCGAGATTCTGTTTCTCCGCTGCCTCAGCTAATACATAGAGGGCCGGCAAAGAATTGGGATGTTGTGCCAAGAGTTCTCGCGCGGTCTGCGTTGCTTCGCTAAATCTTCCCTGCTGCAACATCGAAGCGGCTTCGTGTAGCAAGCGGGTTTGGCGCCAGTCTTCATAGAGTTTCAAGCCGTACCTGAGAAAAAGAGTGCCAAGTACAATGGCAATTGCCAATCCAGCAGCTACAAGAGCGACACGAGCTGGCCAGAGCTGTCGTTGGAAGAAGGATTCAAGACCAAAGAGAGATTGGCCGATTCTTCTATATCCAGCCTCTTCGGCTCGCTCCGCGATTTTCATGTCGTGTCTGGGGCGCAACGATCCGCTTGTTCTAATCCATCACACCCGTGCCCGCTACCGAGGCTAAGAGCGCGTGGCTACCTCTGGCTCTTCAACTACAGGAATTGATTTCACCGAGTCCTCGATCTTCTCCCTCAAACGCCGGCTCCAAACATATCGTCCCAATAACACCTTTACGGTGGCTGTAAGCGGGACGGCAAGAAGGGGACCGATTATCCCGCCAATGATCAAACCCCAGACAAAGATCGACACGATCACCGTCATTGGATGCAACCCAACGTAATTCCCAACAATTCGCGGGGCGTAAAATATGCCTTCGAGATTTTGAACAATGATGAAAATGCCAGTCACAATTAGAGGATGCGTCCAGTCGCCCCATTGGAAAGCTGCAATCAGAACGGCCGGCACCCAGCAGATGATGATCCCGATGTAGGGAATCATGGTCAGCACGACAACGAGTGCACCAATCACCGGCGCAAAATTGAGACCGGGGAATATCGTCAGCGTTGTGCCGATGAGGATCCCATCAACCAGACACACCAGTAGTTGCCCTCGAAAATACGCGGTGACGTAGCTGTTGATTTCTGACAAGAGCTCCGCGACTTCGTCTCTGAGGGGCGACGCGCGTAAAGGCAAATATTCTCTCCAGTGCGCTTCAATCCGCGGCCTTTCGTTCAACAGAAAAAAAAGGTAGATGGGCACCAGGATTAGGCTGAGCAAAAATCCTGTGACACCAAGAAAGCCACCGATGCTTTTCTTAAGGATATCCCAGAACTTTTCCATCAGCGTCGGAAGTGCCTGCTGCAAATTAGGCATCTGTTTTTCCACGTACGCCTGGATGCGCTGGCGTTCGGCAGTGGTCAGCTTTGGCGGGCTCGGCGCGATTGTTTCAGCGGCGGGGGTCGTCTCGAAAGCTTTAGGTGTAGGAGAGACAGTCGGTTGCGCATGAGGAGAAGGAGAGGGCGCCGGTCCGACGAGCCAGTTGGTAAAACTTGTCGATGCAGATTTCGTACGGCCACTACCGAGGAATCCGAATGTCTGATCGAATCGATAGATTAGATCCACAATGTAGTCGCGGGCTCGCTCGGTATAAGCAGGAACTTGCTTTGCGAAATTCGCGCTTTGTATTGAGATGGTCGGGACGAGCCACGCGGCCAATCCACCGAGAGCAAAAAAGGCAATGGCAAAAAGAAGAGCCACCGCCTTGGTGCGACTGAGCGTCCCGCGAGACATTTTTGTCACCAGCGGGTCCAGCAGATAAGTCAGAATAACCGCGATGGCCACTGGGATCAGGATCGGTTGGAGGAAACTAATGACATTAGCGCTGGCCCAAATCACCGTGCCGATAATCACGATGAGAAGAACCACACAGAAGGCTGTGAGAGCCGCCCACATCACCTTGCGCTGCCACGGCGTAGGATAACCGCTTATGTTCGTCGCGAGAACGTCGGGGGTCACTGGGTTGGATTTGTCTTTGTTGGAGGACCGTTGCCAATTGGCGCCTTCGTCCTTGAGATCTTGTTCGCCAGGTTCTTATTTTTTGGATCGAGCGCCAGCGCTTTTTGCCAGGATTCCAGCGCTTCCGAAAGGCGATTCAATTTGAAATAGGCGTCGCCAATGTGCTCAAAGATAACTGGGTCATCGTGGTCGGCAGTTTTTGCAGCACGGAGCAGGTTGCTCAAAGCTTGATCAGGTTTGCCTTTTCGGTACTCAACCCAACCGAGGCTATCGAGGTAAGAAGCGTTATTAGGTTCTATCTCGAGCGCGCGTTTAATCATCGTTTCGGCTTCGTCCAGGTTCATGTTGTGATCGGCCCACATGTAGCCGAGATAATTGCAGGCTTCCGCAGAGTTCGCCGGATCTAGAGCGATCGATTTGCGAAGAAGATCAGCTGCCTTTTGGTACAGGCCGGCCTGCTCTGCTGTCGCGCCATAGTTGAAATAGAACTTGGCATTTACCATGTCATTGCCCTGGTCGAGTTGAGCTTCGCGCAGTGCCTCCTCAAAGGTCGCGACGGCCTGCTGGGTCTGTTTCGCCTCGCTTTGGGCAATGGCCAGATAGTAAACGATCTCCGGCGCCCCCGTAAATCGACGCCGGGCTTCTGTCAGCAATCTGACCGCGCGATCGGCATCTTTTAAAGGGCCAAGCAGCAGTTCCGCCAGATGCAAATATGTCCCCACGTGATTTGGATTAATCAGCAGGCTTTGCTCATAATTTGCGGCCACTTTCGCAAAGATCGCTTTTGCTTCGTCAACTCTTTTGGCGCGTTGGAGCGATCGTGCTTCATCATCCAGCACCTGCGCTAATAAATCGTAGGTTTGGTACTTTTCAGGATGCTCTTTGATGATTTGCTCGAGCATCTCAACTGCTTTACCGCGCTGATTCGTCAGGATAAAACCAGTCGCCAGTTTCTCTCGTGCATTTGCATCGTCCGGTTGCAACTCGAGAACGTGCAGATAAAGCGGAATTGCGTCTTTCAATTGCTGGGAGGCTGCGTAGTAATCGGCGACATCTTTTAGAATCGCAGGATCATCGCCGGCGTGTTCGGCTGCCTTTTTGAAAATTTCGTTGGTCCTTTTCAGTTCGTCGGGCTTCGGCTGTGAATCGGACTTGAAAAGAATGGCCACGTAAAGTTTGCCCAGACGCATCCAGAAGTTGGCGTCGTTGCTGCGAACCTTTGTGGCACGATCCAGAACTTCGAGCGCCTTTTTCTCTTGCCCGGCCGCAACTTCGATTTCTACCAGGCGCTGGTAACCTTCGATGTCTCCGGGATTGAGGGTAACTGCCCGATTGGCATAATCGATAGCCTGATCGGTTTTCCTAAGATATTTGGCATAAATGAATGCGAGTTGTTGATACGGGTCTGCGTCTTTCGGGTTTGCCTTGATTGCATCTTTCAACACGTCAATCGCCTGTGGAAAATCATCCTGCTCTATCAGCAAAGCCGCTACGCGCGAAGCGAGTTGCGATTGGCCGGGATCGACATTTAGCACTTTGCGATACGCCTCCAGCGCACGATCTATCTCGCCATTTTCTTCGAATGACATTCCCTCGACAAAATGGATCAGCCCATCCGCTTTATGTGCGCCTTCCGAACGCAGGGTGAGATCGGCAGCCGGCTTGGCATAGAGCGAATCGTCCTGGCGACCGGTCTTTTTTGTTGTCGCCGATGAGGATTTCGGCGTTCGAGCGACCGCTGCGCTCGCGCTAATGAGAAAAGCGAACGCAATGAAAAACCACCGGCGCAGCGAAACGCTCCGCTTTTTGGGCTTCCTCACATCTTAAATGGTAGCTTTCGGCACAGCCTCCGCAAACCTTACCCTAACCTGTAGAGGCGACCGTGCTGGCTGTGCTTCCCATGGATGCGGGCGGCAGGCCCGTTATAGCCTTGCGACAAACTCCTGTTACGCTTTATATCGGAGCCGTTTCTTATGCCGATTCGCTTTCATGCGCTTGCGGCGCTTATGCTTCGCAATTTTCGCTTTTCGTCTTTTCTTGAGAGAGCCCATTCGATTTTCAAATTCGCGAGTTCCGATTCAACCATCAGATGCGCTCCAATGCAACCCAGTTCTCACATTGCTCGGTAACGCACCTCTTTAACATTTCATCTCGCTTCCCCTTAAACTCGCTTTCAGGTTTCCACGCTGGAAATTTGTCGCCGTTCGCGACCTGATAGCCAACTTCGAACAGAAGTTGAATATCCTGCACTGCGCCGGAGAGGTCCCAGTTTGGATTAACTTCGTCCGAGACCTGATGGTAGTGGTGCGCGATGTAATCGTCTCTCTTTTGCTGTCCGAAATTTGCCGGTTTGCCGATGAAATCTTTGCCGCCTCTGGTGTAAAGCGAAGGCACGCCGCGCTTGGAGAATTCGAAATGATCGGCACGATAGAAATGGCCTTTTTCTGGCTCACTGTTCGGCGCCATCACTCGCTCATTGCGCTTGGCGGCCGCGGCCAGCAAGTCATCGAGTGTGGAATTGTTGTCGCTCAAGTCTTCGATGTCGCGCGTTTTTCCCCATTGGTTCACGATGTCGATGTTGATATCGGCCAGCGTTTTCTCCAGAGGATAAAGCGGATGTTCGGCGTAAAATTTTGCGCCGAGTAATCCTGCTTCTTCAGCCGTCGTGGCCATAAACAATACTGAGCGTTTCGGTGGCGGATTTAGTTTTGTGAACGCGGCGGCGAGTTCAATGACAGAGGCCACACCGGACGCATTGTCGATTGCGCCATTAAAAATCTGATCGCCCTGCAATTCGGGATGGCGCCCAAGATGGTCCCAGTGCGCAGTATAAATGACATATTCATCCCGCAGCGTCGGATCGCTTCCTTCGAGCTTACCGATCACGTTATGCGATTTGAATGAGCGAATTTGCTGTTTGATGTCGATCCTTGCTTTAGCTTTCAACGTCACCGGCCGGAATTCCTTCGTGATCGCCGATTTCTTCAGCTCATCGAAATCTTGACCGGAATCGACCATCAATTTCTTCGCGGCGTCGAGGGTGATCCATGAGCGCGCCGCCACTGCATCCATATTCTTGTTAGACGCATCGATTTCGTAGTTTTCCTTTCCCCAGCTTGTTCTCACGACCGAGTAAGGATAGCCGGCCGGGCCCGTCTCGTGAATGATCACGGCAGCGGCGGCGCCCTTTTGCGCGGCGATCTCGTATTTGTAGGTCCAGCGTCCGTAATAGGTCATCGCTTTCCCTTTAAATATTTTCTCATCGAGTTTTGATGGATCTTTCGAATCGGGGACTGGCGGATCGCCGATCAGCATCAGCAATGTCTTACCGCGAACATCGACACCTTTGTAATCGTCCCAGCCGCATTCCGGCGCAATGACGCCATATCCGACAAAGACCACATCCGAGTTGTCGATCTTGATCTTTGGTTGGAGGCGCGCCGAGGATGCAACGAAATCGTCCGGATACTTTAGGTCGAAGGTTTTATCGCCAATGATGAACGACATTCTGGGTTCACTCTTGATCCCAGCCAGCGGAACTTCCTGCGTATACGTCCCGTCTGGATTTCCCGGCTTCAATCCAATCTGTTTTAACTGATCACCGACGTATTTGACCGATAGTTCTTCACCTTTCGTTCCGGGCGCGCGCCCTTCGAATTCATCCGACGCAAGAACCTTGATGTGGGCGAGCATGCCATCCGGCGTGATCGCCTCCAGCGCCGGCTCTAATCGCTGCGCTAGTTCATCCGCTGCAAGAATCGACGGCGCAGCAGAAAAAAGGATTGCAACACACCAGCGTGCGATTTTCACCACATACGAAGACGTTGTAGCGGCGTTTGTGTCAAACGCCCAACATAGAAGGAGCGCTTCGATGGCGCTCGCCGCGGCGAGCGCCTATCCAACTATTTGCCTTCCCGCGATGGTCCTGCGGGCGCTTTGTTTTTCTCCTGCGAGTTGATGCCGATCTTTTTCAGGAACGGTTGGACAGATTGTTTGCGGCCGAGAAACTTCTCGATGGAAACGTTGACGTCGCGCGAATCGCCAGGTTCGTAGATCTCGTGGCGTAACTTCATACCAGCTTGCTTGTCGAGGTAGCCATCCTTTGCCTTTTCGAAGACGGTTGCCATATCTGCGGCGATGGCGTCGGCCCATGCATAGCCGTAGTAACCGGCATCATAGCCATTCAGGTGGCCGAAGTAGGAAACGAAGGTAGTGCTCGGATCAATTGGGAGAAAGACCTTTTCCAGGATCGGATTTGAAATGGCCACACAATCGAATGGCATATCCTCAGCATGCTGATTGTGCAACTCGAGGTCGAGCGATGCGAAGGCGAACTGGCGTCGATAAAGAACACCGGCATTCGCCAGCTTCGCGTCATTCATTTTTTTGATAATTTCCCCTGGAATTTTCTTCGATGGATCGCGGTAATCGGCCGCAAACGTATCGAGCACTTTCTTGTCCCAGACCCAATTCTGCAGCATCTGCGATGGCGCTTCTACGAAATCCCCCGGCACATGCGTTCCGGCGAAACGGCCGTACTTCGCGCGAGTGACAATCGAATGAAGCGCGTGACCGAATTCGTGGAACAAAGTTTCGACTTCCTGGTGTGTCATCAAAGACGGCTTGTCCGCTGCCGGAGGGGAAAAATTGCAAAGCAAGGCGACAGTTGGTCGCTGGTATTTTCCGTCCGGCAACAGTTTGCCACTGATGATTTCGAATTGGGCGAAGTGATTAAATTTTCCTTCGCGCGGAAACATATCGAGATAAAACATCCCGAGCGGCTCGCCGGTGGAGGAATCGGTCACCATGTAGAGCTGGAGATCGTCGATCCATTTGTAAGGCGCAGCGATCTTCTCAAACTTAAGACCAAAGATGCTCTGATAAATATTGAACATGCCGTCGAGCACCTTTTGGAACGGGAAATATGCGCGCAACGCTTCCTTGTCGACGGCGTATTTTTGTTTGTCCCGCTGGTTAGCGTAATAGCGCCAATCCCACACTTCGATCTTAGCGTTCGAATCGTTCATTTCAGCGGCCTTCAACTTTTGTAATTCTGCGATTTCACTCTCAAACTTGGGCTGAATTCCGGTAACCAGATCGCTAATGTATTTCTCCGCGTTCGCCCCATTCTTGGCCATTTTGACTTCAGTCTGATAGTCGTCCCACGATTTATAACCGAGCCGCAGCGCGATCTTGTTCCGAAGCGCAAGCATTTGATTGAGAACAGGAACGTTTGCTTCTTTGGCGAGCGTCTCGCGAATGACATAAAGCTGTTTGCGCGTTGCTTCGCTCTTTGCGTTTTCCTCGACCGTATTGAATTGCCATGTGACATTTGCCATCACTGTGTAGGCATCGTCTCCTGTCCGGATGCCGGGTGAAGCAAAGAAGCTGTCCGGCAGTCCATCCAAATCGGCCTTTGTGAAAATCACCGGCGCGTTGGCCTTCACGATGTTTGTGTCGAAATCAGTCCCGAGTTTGGATAATTCCTTCCGCAATTGCTCAACTTCTTTGCGCTGATCGGGCGGAAGGTCTAATCCAGCGCGGCGATAATCACGCAACGTTTCGTTCAGCAGTTTTTCGTCCTCGCCCGAAAGCTTGGGATGTGTATCGGCGAAAGCCTTGATTGCCTTGTAAACGTCCTCACGGTAATCGATGCCGACAGCCCAATCCTGAAAGGCCTTTACCGCGTTCTCGCCAGCGGCGCGCATTTCTGGATTTGTGTTTGTCTCTTTAATGATGGTGGCCCTGTTCGCCGCGAGTCCTGCCTCGTACGTGAGATCATCAAGTGCCGCCAATGTGCTCTTAAACGTGACCTTTTTCCGATCTTGCGAGCCGATTTGATCCAGTGCCTTGTTCGCCTTCGCGATGGCGTCGTTCATCATGGCCTCAACGGCTTTCGGCGTTTGCTCCCAATCGGGAATCGTCAAGACAGCGTTGGCCTTCGCCGCCGCGGTCCGAAAATCATCGACAGTTTTCGTTTCAGCCGCTCGAAGACTTGGACTCGTCACGGCGAAAACGAATGACAAGAAAAGAAATGAGGATTTCATAGTGGTCGAAGTTGGCTCACACCTGTATGCGCGGGCCGCCGCAAAGGCAAATTCAGCGGAAAAGCGTTGAGCGCGATTGCGCGGACGAGCCCACTGCCGCTTGTCAAGCGGGCACATGGGCGCGATTCTCAGGTTGCGTTTAACCGTGGCGCTAAGCTAAGAAACATGCGCTACGATGATTCAGAAATTTTTCCTCGCCTTTATCCCAATCTTTGTCGCCATCGACCCAATCGGACTTGTCGCGATCTTTACCGGACTCGCTGCCAACACTTCGCCGGAGCAGCGGAAACGACAAGGGTTTCTGGGAGTCGTCACGGCGCTCTGCGTGGCTGTCGGATTTATTTTTCTCGGGGAGATCATTTTCGACGCGCTGGGGATCACGGATGCGGACTTTCAAGTCGCGGGCGGTCTTATTCTGCTTGGTCTGGCAGGACGCGAGTTGCTAAGTCTTGGGGCGGCCAACCGTGACGCCAGCGATGAGTTCGGAATCGTACCGCTGGGGATGCCGTTAATCGCCGGCCCGGCGTTGCTTACGGCACTCCTCATTCTCGTCGATACAGTAGGCTTGGTGTTCACGCTGGTGTCGCTTCTGTTTAATCTCGCCCTGGTTGCAGTGGCATTCTGGAATGCAGACTGGTTCACGCGTTGGATGGGCAGACAAGGGTTGCGCGGTGTGTCGAAGATAGTCGCCCTCCTTCTCGCCGCGATTGCTGTCAGCCTCATTCGTCGCGGCTGGAACAGCCCGGCCTGATTAACTGCAGCAGCAAGCTAGCCTCTAAACAATGCTCTTGGCGCCGGCATCTCGCCGGTTTCCATCACTTCGAATGTTATTCGAAGTTAAAAAAGTGTTTCTACACGTGAGCCGCTGGCAATGTGCCTGCGCGATGAGGGCCAGAATTCTTTTAGTTCTGCGCTCTTGTCGCCGGCCGCATATCGCCGGTTTAGCTCAACTTCAATCGCCTTGATCTCATCCTGCTGTGGAAGCGCCATTCCCGAATAGATGTAGGCGGGCACTTCGTTTCGATTCCTGGTGAAGGGGACTTGGGCATAGAGATCCAAACGGCGCTTCTGCAACTGCGCTGTCGTCCAGTTCTTGTAAACCGGACTTGCATACCCCCACGCGTCTGGGCTGCGCGCGTAGCGATCATAAGGATAACCGCCCGTCACTGCCGGACCGGGAGATGACGCGGGCTGTTGTGCGCAGCCGATGAGGCCAACGGCAAATGCTGCTAACAATAATCGTTTCATACTCTTTATTTTGTTTAGAGACTCACTTACCCCTATTAAACCACAGAAATCGCTCGCAGTCGCAGGTTTATTTTGCTTTTGTGCCTCCGACACCCTGGTATAGAGTGGCGCAAATCCGAACAGGGGCTCTAAGCCGATTCAGACAACACACACCAGGAGATGGGCCCGAGTCATTGACACACCGACGCCTCTTGTTACTATCCTCGCTCCATGAGATTTCCTTTACCACTTACAGCGAAAATCGCGGCCTACGTGATTGGGCATAAGTTGCGTGGCACGAAGAAATTCGCCACGGTCCTTCAGCTCGAGCCGCTGCACACGTGCAACCTCACATGCACGGGTTGTGGCCGGATTCGCGAGTATTCCACGTCGCTCAAGGACATGATGAGTCTGGAGGACTGTCTCGGGGCGGCAAAGGAATGCAACGCGCCCATGGTTTCAATTTGCGGCGGCGAACCGCTTATCTATCCGCACATCGAGGCACTCGTGCAAGGAGTGCTCGCGCAGCGGCGAATCGTTTACATCTGTACCAACGCCATGTTCATGCGCAAGAAGATGCGCGAATGGATGGCCTCGCAATTGTCGATCCGGCCGGAATTTATCGAAGAAAAAATTACTGCGTTGCTCCGTGCGGGACTGCTAAGCGAAAAGGATGCGACCGAAATTCGCAAGGGACCGAAAGATCCCGCAAAGCCAACTATTGGTCCGACTAAATGGATGTACTGGAACGTGCATCTCGACGGCTTGGAGCGAACACACGACCTAATTGTGGAACGCGAAGGCGTTTTTAAGGAATGCATACTGGCAATCAAAATGGCCAAGCTGCTCGGCTATCAAGTGGCGACGAACGCAACGATCTACAAGGAAACCGATATGCAGGAGATCGAACAGATGTTCGATTATCTTTCCGATCTTGGCGTGGATGGTCACACCATCACCCCTGGATACGATTACGACGCCGCCAAGAGAGACATGATCAAACGGCTCAACCTGCGCCCGGAAAACTTCTTTCTTACCCGCGCAATGACGGTCGAGAAGTTCCAAAAAGTCGAAGAGTGGATGAGTCGTTACACCTTTTTGGGCACGCCGATCTATTTCGAGTTTCTTGCTGGGAAACGGGATCTGACTTGTTCGGCATGGGCGATTCCGACGCGCAATATTCGCGGCTGGAAAGGCCCATGCTATTTGATGACCGACGGACACTACTCGAGCTACGCGGAGTTACTGGAAAAGACGGAATGGGACCGGTATGGCGTCGTGAACGGCGTGGCGCGCGATAGCCGCTGCGAAAATTGCATGGTGCATTGCGGTTATGAGCCAACAGCGACATTGGGGCTGCAAGCGCGGCGGGGAGACACCTGGAAAACGGTCAAATTCAATTTCAGCTCGAAACCGAAACCCTCCGGCCGTGGCAGCGAAGTGCTTGCTTTCAATGGCGTGAGCTCCGGTAACGGTCACCTGACCGGGAAACGCGCAGAAGTTGCAGCGCAGGCCTCCTAAGAATCGGACCGACATGCCGGAATTTTCGAGGAACCTCATTGCGTTGCCGAGCGCGCGACCGGAGATATCGGAGTCTTATCCGGCAAATGACGAAGAGATTGCGCATGCCATCACTCGTGCGCAAGAAAACCTGCTGCGCCAGCAAAAGCCAGACGGCCATTGGTGCGGGGAACTAATCGTCGATAGCACCCTCTGCTCGGACTACATCCTTTTCATGCATTGGTGCGGCGAAGTGGACGCGCCATTGCAGCGGCGATGCGTGCGCCACATTCTCAGACGCCAACTGCCGGACGGAGGATGGAACATTTATCATGGCGGCCCGAGTGAGATTAATGCGTCGGTCAAAGCGTATTTTGCGCTGAAGCTTGCCGGCTGTTCGGTGGACGCGCCATTTATGCAGGACGCGCGTGCAACTATCATGCGGCTCGGCGGTATTCCGCAGATGAACACCTTTAGCAAGCTTTACCTTGCGTTGCTGGGCCAGTTTCCCTGGAAATATCTGCCGGCGATCCCGGTGGAAATGGTTCTCCTGCCAAAGTGGGCGCCGTTTCACATTTACAAGATGTCGTCGTGGAGCCGGGCCATGCTTATGCCGCTGGCGATTATTAACCATTTCAAACCGACTCGAGTTTTGCCCGGCGAAAAGCAGTTGCACGAACTTTATCCACTCGGTACCGAGCAAAGCGATTTGCGCTTGCCCCGCGGTGAGCCGTTCTGGACCTGGCGGAATTTCTTTTTGCGGCTCGACGACACGTTCAAGTTCCTGCAGCCCCTTCGGATTCGCCCGCTGCGCCGTCGCGCGCTGGAGGAGGCGGAGCGCTGGATGCTCGAGCGGATTGGCGAGGGCAGCGATGGCCTCGCGGCCGTGTTTCCGGCGATGCTGAATTGTTTGATCGCATTGCGCGCTCTCGGTTACTCAAAATCAAATCCGATTTACGCCAAAGCGGAAAAAGACTTCGACGGACTCTTCATTGACGATCCCGAGGACTTCCGTATCCAGCCATGTCTCTCGCCAGTCTGGGACACTTCGATCAACATCATTTCGTTGGCTGAATCAGGCCTTCCTGCCGAGCATCCTGCTCTCCAAAAGGGCGCTGAATGGCTCGTTAACAAAGAAGTGCGCATCCGCGGCGATTGGTCTGCAAACAATTCGTATCCACAAGCGAGCGGATGGGCATTCGAATATAACAACGTTTATTATCCCGACACCGACGACACAGCGATGGTGTTGATGGCATTGCGGCTGGTCCAGCCAAAGGATCCTCAAGCGCTCAATAAAATCTTTCGTCGAGCATTGGATTGGCAGCTCAGCTTCCAGTGTCGGGATGGCGGCTGGGCAGCATTTGATAAAAACGTGACCACGCCGTGGCTGGAAGACATGCCGTTTGCGGATCACAATGCAATCCTTGATCCGACCTGCAGTGATCTTACTGCGCGCACGCTTGAACTGCTTGGCTATATCGGGTTCGATTTCAACACGCCATCTGTCCGCGATGCCATCCAGTACCTGATCGATACTCAAGATAAGGACGGCTCGTGGTACGGGCGCTGGGGAGTCAATTACATCTACGGCACCTGGCAGGTGCTGCGCGGTTTGCGCGCGATTGATCAGGACATGACGCAGGCCTGGATATTGCGCGGTCGCGATTGGCTTGAAAGTTGTCAAAATAACGACGGTGGTTGGGGTGAGACTTGCGGCACCTACGAAAACCCATCAACCAAAGGCATTGGCGAAAGCACGGCGTCGCAAACGGCATGGGCAATCATGGGCATTTGTGCGTGCGGCGATCTCGATCGACCGAGTATCCAGCGAGGTTTGCGCTACCTGCTCAATTCGCAAAAGCCCGATGGATCATGGGACGAAGAGCAAATTACGGGCACCGGTTTTCCACGCGTGTTCTATTTGAAGTACGACATGTATCGTCAAAACTTCCCGCTGCTCGCCTTGGCGACCTATGTCAATTATCGCAGCGGCGGCGGACATCGTCCGGGTTTTTATCGCCGTGATCGATAGGCGCGACCCCGGGCGCGCTGCATCGGTTCTAATCGCGCGAAAAATAAAACCTGTCGCGCGGCGTAATTCGATCTAACGGTATAGATTATGGCTTACGAATTACCAAAATTACCTTATCCGTACGATGCGTTGGAACCGCATATCGATGCGAAGACAATGGAAATCCATCATACCAAGCATCACCAGGCTTACATAGACAACGTCAACAAAGCGATCAAAGGCAAAACTGATCTCGAAAACAAGTCGGTCGAGGATTTGATCAGTGATCTCAAATCGGTGCCGGAAGACATTCGTACAGTTGTGCGAAACAACGGCGGAGGTCACGCAAATCATTCGTTCTTTTGGAAAATAATGGGACCTAATGCCGGCGGCGAACCGAAAGGCAAACTCGCTGACGTGGCTGATTAAGAATAAGAACGGAAAACTCGAAATCATTTCGACACCAAATCAAGACAGTCCGCTAATGGACGGCAACACACCGATCATCGGCGTCGACGTTTGGGAGCACGCCTATTATCTTAAGTATCAAAACCGAAGGCCCGATTACCTCAAAGCCTGGTGGAACGTGGTAAACTGGGACGAGGTCGCAAAGAATTACTGACTGGCGTTTGGCCAGTTCTGCTGTAGCGGCGGTCGATGACCGCCGCTAAACTTGTACGGCTCGGCGGTCGCAGACCGCCGCTAGAGAAGCGCATGGCTTATCTAAACGAAAACTATCTTAAGCTTCAGGCAGGCTATCTTTTCCCAGAAGTCGCGAGGCGGGTCCGGGAATTTTGCGAGGCCGATCCAAAAGCGGCCAAACGACTGATTCGCTGCGGAATCGGGGACGTCACGGAGCCGCTGCCACGTGCGGCAATTGATGCGATGAAGCGGGCTGTCGAAGAGCTTGGCCATCGCGAAACGTTTCGCGGCTATGGTCCGGAACACGGCTACGAGTTTTTAAGGTCGGCAATCGCCAAGCACGATTATCGCGACCGCAACATCGACATCTCTGACGACGAGATTTTTGTCTCTGACGGCTCAAAATGCGATTGCGGTTACGTTCTCGATATCCTCGGCGATCAAAACAAAGTCGCGGTCCCCG
>WNGO01005089.1_pt1 | contig 16992 bp, 19 predicted proteins | sample 5400511 | NCBI WGS metagenome assembly WNGO01 (sample SAMN13153380, study PRJNA577476) | soil metagenome | isolation source: 20 cm soil or saprolite under Garry oak tree replicate 2 | place: USA:California | collected 2016-06-15 | reverse complement strand
TGGGGCGTTCGCGCTCTTTAGCAACACCACCGGCAACTTCAACACGGCCAACGGCGTTAATGCACTCTTGAAAAACACCACCGGCAGTTCCAATACAGCCAGCGGTGATGGCGCGCTCCATGATAACACCACCGGCGGCGACAACACGGCCAACGGTTTTCAAGCGCTCTTCAGCAACACCACCGGCGGAGCCAACACGGCGAACGGTGTTAATGCGCTCGTTTTCAACACCTTCGGTGAACAAAACACGGCCAACGGTGCTGCTGCGCTCCTTAGCAACACCGAAGGCTCCGAAAACACGGCCAACGGTGTTAATGCGCTCCGTCATAACACTATCGGCGGCGACAACACGGCCAATGGTGTTTCGGCGCTCCAGAGCAACACCACCGGCTCCTTCAACACGGCCAACGGAGCGTTCGCCCTCTTTGAAAACAGCACAGGCGCTGACAACACGGCCAACGGAAATGGTGCGCTTACGAGCAACACAACCGGCTTCTCCAACACGGCCACCGGTTCGCTAGCGCTCGATGGCAACACCACCGGACATCAAAACACGGCCAACGGAACGTCGGCTCTCTTCAACAACACTACGGGTAGCATCAATACGGCAACCGGCGAGCGAGCTCTGTTTAGCAACACCACCGGCAACGGCAACACGGCATCGGCTTTGGCGTCGGCGGAGCGAACGTAAGCAACAGCTGCTATATCGGTAACATCTCAGGTGTGGCGGTCTCGGGGGACCCTGTTGTTGTAGGTGCAGACGGCCAGCTCGGTGTTGCAGCTGCGGGCTCGTCGCTTTCGACAAACCAGCTGCTCGAACAGCAGTGCGTGGTGCAGGAATTGAAGGCGACAAGTAAAAGACAGGCGGCAGCGATTGAAAGACAGGCAGCGACGATTGCTTTGCAGGAGGGGCAAATTAAGGCTTTGAACGCAAGCCTAAAGCAGCAGGCCGAAGCAATCATTGCCAAGCTTGAAGCGACTGACAGGCAGCAGCAAAAACAGATCGAAGCCCTCACTTCGGCGCTGCAGAAAGTGAGCGCACAGCTTGAACTGAGCAAACCCGCACCGCAAACGGTTGAGAACAATCAGTAAAACTGTCGAGCACTTACCACTCTTCAAAATCGCCCGCGTGCTCGTGCGTTTCGATCAAGTTGCCAGCTTCCACTTGGACGAGTTGGGAGCATCGGACTTTTACCTATACATGAATCGACCTGTGTGCCTGATTGTGCGATCTTTGCAGCGGACGTACTAGTACCGGCGATCTTTGTTTTCCAAAAATGTTCTGGGGGGAACAACCGCCTCTCATACCTGTCTGGTGTGGGGGGCGGTAATTGTTTGATTAAGAAATCGGCGGTGCACGAAGTTTCGCCATTGCATTATGCACTGCATTCGGTTCGCCGTACCACAGCCGACCGAACGGCAGCGCATCGGAAATTAGATCAACGCCGCGTTTATCGCTGTGCGGGCGGACTTCGTAAACGTGCATCACTTCGGCTTGCGTGGGAACAGATTCACGATCACTGCGGCAGCAACGGCAGTGAACACAACGACGCCACCGACGATTAACGCGATGATGAATGGCAGCGCATCGGAGATCGCAGCCACGCCGCGATGATCGCTGCGTGGGCGGACTTCATAAACGTGTTTAACCGCTTCCATTGCGAAGATCATCAACAACACGTGCCGCTTTCTTCAAGAGACCGCCAAGGAACATCAGTGCCATAATCGACACGAGTACCGCAGCGGCAACTACTGAAAGTGCGCGCTTCATCGCATCGGCATTCAATCACACTGCACCGTGCGCAGTAAAGCCTGCAGGGATCGCTGATGGCAACCTTGGCGGAACCCGCCGAGAGGGACGCTGATAAGGTTGAGAAAGCGCCCGCGCCGGACGGGAACAGCCATCCCTTAATCCGACGGGACGCTTGGGAGTTTTCTACCCGTCCATCCACAGACTGGTAGAAGTTCCCCCAGTTAGCTTTCGGATTTGGGCTTCGACGTGAGCGTATCGCTGAGCTTCGTTGATCCAGTGCGCGGTTGATCTCATCCGATGCTGGAATTCTCAAATCGATGTCCGCCAACCAGTCGGCGCGGCTGGCGCGATCCTGAGAGGCAAGGCAGGGCGCAATTTCAAAGGGAATTAACCGCGAGCCAAGCCTGCGCATTCCGCGCTTGATCAACGAAGTTCAGCCGCTGTTCAGCGGATCGGGTTCGCTCCCATCTCATGTGGGAGAGAGACAAATCGGCATAATGTCGAGCAGCTTCCCCATCGCCCACAATTGCCAAATTAAGGAGCTTCTTCTCGACGGTTTCGATCTGCGCGTCAGTTATTTGCGGAGTGGCAAGCCGATCAAAGAAGTCAATCAACGAATCAATCGTTTTCACAGTACGGTTTCGGATACACACAACAAAATGCGCGTGTGTTTGGCCGATTTGAAAGCAATCAAACAGCGCAGCGGCGCGTGATCACATTGCCAGCATCATCGTAAAAGCGGATCACAGCATCATGTGATCGGCGGTAATGTTCTGCGTAATTGTCTGCGTTGCTGGTCGCATTCGGCTCAGCGTACGACTGTCGACCGGAGCCGGTCCAAGGGCGGAATTTGACAGTGTAATTAGCGGTCAGCTAGAGATATGGCGGCGCGCCGGCCGCCCAGGGCTTCCGGCGTACCGCAGTTGCGCTCCCTGCCGGGGTCGGCGTTGGGTTGTGTTTGCAACCAGCATAGCTATCGCAGCCCAATTGCGACACACAATCGGGCGAGCGGATAAGCGTCTGATCAGATAAAATCGTATGGGTGCGCGATAGGGCCGACGCGATCACCCTGCGAATCGGAACTTTCTTTTCGAGGATTATTTGGCGATGGGACACCGCCGCACGGAGACCAGTGCACGAAACTCTATTGGGGTCGGCGGTGAAAGAAAAGGTACGCGTCCTGATTGTTGATGATGACAGGGACAGTACACACCTGCTCAAAATCCTTCTCGAAAAAACCGGCGGCTACGTCGTACTCGAAGAGAACGATGCTGTCAAAGCTCATCAGAGTGCCCACAATTTCAGGCCGGACCTGATCTTGCTGGACATAATGATGCCACAGATAGACGGAGTCGAATTAGCAAGCGAAATCGATGCTGATCCGCAGTTGCACAGAACGCCCATCATCTTTCTCACCGCGCTGGGCGACGCTAGAGCGGGCCTCCGCATTCAAGGACATTCAGTTCTGGCTAAGCCGATCAATGTTCCCGAGTTGATCAGCAGGCTTGAAGAAAATCTGCCCGCGCCACGGAGCGATATGGTAACCAATCGGAAAGGGCGGAACAGCCTTGGGGGGACCACCGGCTGCGAAGCTTACGAGATCCGTCCCCACGAGAACGGGGATGGCGTTGATCTAATCAGCGATCTGTTTCGACATGGCCCGATCTGGTATTCAGGGCCAGACGCGCTCCGTAACGCGGTCGCGTACGCGAAGTACCGTTCTCTCTCGCGCTCGCAGCGGGCAAAGATCCGAGTGTTGGACGACTTCGGCGCTGTAATCCAGACGCACTAATCCAACGGCGATTTTCGCCAGTGGCGAAACGCCGTTCGCTTGTCGCGAGGATGAGCGTCCCGATTTAATTGCTGCAGTCCGGGCGTAACCTCTGGTAGCATTTTACGCAGTAAAAAAGAGAGGGAGCGCGTGAGCGACTCTCCCCCAATGATCAGCGCACCGAGACTTTGCCAAAAGTGCGGGTCGGAAATCCCGTCTGACGCGCCGGAAGGAGGCTGCCCAAGTTGTCTTCTCCAGAATGGTCTTGGTGTGCTTCCGGACGCTTGCGACGCGTCCACCGTAATCTCAACGAAGGCGGATGAGGATGGTTCCGCTGAAAACGTTGAAATGGATGCTACGGCTGCTGCTGGCCATAGTGAAAAAGCAAAGCGCTCTGCCGAGACACTGGGGGAACTCGGCGATTACGAATTACTGGAAGTCGTCGGCAGGGGCGGTCAGGGTGTGGTTTACCGGGCGCATCAGAAGAGTCTCAATCGCACAGTGGCACTCAAGATGATTAGCGTGGGCTCTTGGGCCACCGAAGCGCACCTGAAGCGTTTTCGCCGGGAGGCCGAAGCTGCCGCGAGTCTCGAACATCCGGGAATTGTGCCCATCTATGAGGTGGGCGAGGGCGATGGCTCCTGCTACTTCAGCATGAGATTTGTCGAGGGCGGCCAGCTTGACCAAGTAATCAAGCGAAAGCCGATGTCGATCCGACAGGCGGCTGAATTGATTTCAAAGGTAGCTCGCACCGTTCATTACGCGCACGAGCACGGCATTCTGCATCGGGACATCAAGCCAGGGAATATTCTGCTTGATGCAAAAGGCGAAGCATTGCTCACCGATTTCGGCCTTGCCCGACTAGTGGAAGCTGAGAGCACGGTCACGCGGACGAAGGAAGTGATGGGCACCCCCAGTTACATGGCCCCGGAACAAGCTGTGGGGAACAACGCAGCCGTTAGCAGCGCCACAGATGTTTATGGCCTTGGTGCCGTCCTCTACCAACTGCTTACTGGCCATCCGCCTTTTGCCGGGGGAACAACCTACGAGACGATCAAGTTAGTGCTGGATACCGAACCGCGGCGACCGCGCTTGTTAAATCCGAAAATAGATCGCGAGCTTTCCACAATTTGCCTGAAGTGCCTCGAGAAGGATCCAAAGCGTCGTTACCCGTCCGCTCTCGCGCTGGCGGAAGATCTGGAACACTGGCTAAAACACGAGCCAATCGTAGCTCGGCACACTGGAATCTTCATTCGTGGAAAAAAATGGGTGCGACGGAATCCAAGCACTGCCGTTCTTATCACGTTGTTGGTTGCGCTGGCAGCCGCGCTCTGGTCAGGCCATGTGAGGATTATGGAGGCTGTGTTCCCCGTGCCGATGCCGAAGAGCGTCGCAGTGCTTCCGTTCGAAAACCTCAGCACCGATCCAGATAACGCCTACTTTGCTGAGGGCATTCAAGAGGAGATCCTGACGCGGCTGGCTGGCATTGCAGGCTTAAAAGTTATTTCGCGCACTTCCACTCAGCAATATCAGAGCAAACCCAGGAATCTCCGCGACATCGCGAAGCAGCTAGGCGTAGCAAACATTGTGGAGGGCAGCGTGCAGAAAGCCGCCGATCAGATGCGGGTGAATGTTCAGTTGGTTAACGCGCAAACCGATTCCCATCTCTGGGCAGACACCTATGATCGGAAGTTGACTGACATCTTTGGCGTTGAGAGCGAGATCGCCAAACGAATAGCGGAGTCCTTACAGGCGAAGCTCATCGGTCGCGAGGAGCAGGCGCTGATCGTTAAACCAACAAACAATCCGCAGGCGTACGATGCGTATCTGCGTGGCGTGGCTTTTCAGGCACGCTTCTCCTCCTCGTTCAACCACCGCGATCTCGGAAAGAAGGCCGTCAGTTTTTTTGAGCGGGCGGTGCAGCTTGACCCCAATTTTGCGCTTGCCTGGGCGCGGCTTTCTCGCGCGGAGGCTACGCTTTACTTTGCCCGGTCCGACACTGCCGAAGCCGCTGAAGCGGCTCGTAGCGATGCCGCGAAACGTGCTTTGGAGAATGCGCAGAAACTGGAGGCGAACTCGCCTGAAACCCTGCTCGCCTTGGGATATTATCAATTCTGGGTCCTGCAAGATTACGGGCTTGCCAAGACCACGTTCAGTCGCGTTAGCAAACTGTTACCGAGCAGCAGCGAGGTGCCATATGCCCTCGCCCGAGTTACCGCATACGAGGGACACCTGGATCAAAGCGTTGCCTACTACGAGCAAGCCCTAGCTCTTGACCCACGGAATGTGGAGGTACTCAACGACACAGCATGGACACACGCCATGCTTCGACAACTGCCGGCTGCGCTAAAGCTCTACGATCGAGTGCTGGATATTACGCCAAACGATCCGAATATGATGGCGGCAAAGGCCGGCATCTATCAGGCTGAGGGTAACTTGGAAGAAGCCGCCAGGTCCCTACCAGAAATAAACTGGCCGTTCTTTCCTTGGCATACCTTTGTCACCAAGATGACTCAGTTGAGACTTGAACGAAATTACGGTGAGCTCATTCGACTGCTGCAAACCCGAGTGGCTCAATTCCACTTTGACCTTGAGACCGACAAGGCCACTGACGAGGTGGTGCTTGCTTTAACGCAGCATCTTGCTGGCGATACGGCTGGCGCAAACGTGAGCGCTGAACAGGCGCGCAATACATTCGAGGAAGTCTACAAAGATCGACCTGATAATCTCCTTCGTCTGGAAGGGTTGTCTAAAGCTCATGCTTTGATGGGGAAGAAGGAATTGGCCCTAACGGAAGCAGAGCGCGCAGTTATGCTTGTGCCCCGTGCTAAAGATCCTCTGGGCGTACCTAGCCTAGAAGAGAATGTGGCGGTAATTCAAACGATCATCGGCGAGAATAACGGTGCGATTTCCATTCTCGCCCGGCTATTACAAACCCCCTATGACAGCCCGATGTACCCATTTGCCCTTACGCCGGCCCTTCTTAGGCTCGATCCGCTCTGGGATCCGCTGCGCTCCGATCCCGCTTTTCAAAAACTCTGCGAGGAAAAGCAGCCGTGAACCTGCGCGATTTCGGTCAGCCGTGGATTCCCAAGGGCAAGCGATCTGGATTGCTGACGCACATCGCGACGGAAAGCGTTTCGTTGCGCACGGGGAGGAATTGCTGACTGCCTTTCTGGAACTCGATTCGGCGATTCGTCCTGCCGGCGAATTGTCTTGACAAGCAGCCAAGCTTTTTCAAACTCGGCGCGAAGCGACTCCACTTCATCTATGAAAAAGAAATCCACTTCGCAATCCGCACCTGCCCGCCGTAGCCTCGGCGAAGGCGGCTTTTTTAACCTTCGTGTTTTAATTGCTTCTGTTTTTTGCCTTGCCGGCGTTAGCACCATGTCTCTTACAGCTTCAGCCCAACAGAATTCTTGGTCTGTAAACAATGAAAGCCGTAACAATATTGCTACAGACAAAGCCGTCGCGAGGCAATCATTTCCTAAAGAGTTCAAATTATTTAATCTGAATATTGAACCGTTGAGGCAACAATTATTCTCGATCGTAGGCAGTGATGCCCGTCAACGTTCGACGGTTATTTTCCTGCCCAATGCTGATGGTGAATACGAACAATTTGAGGTGTTTGAAGCTTCAAATTTTGAGCCGGATTTACAGGCACGATTTCCTGAGATCCGGGCTTATTCCGGTAAAGGCATTACGGATAAGTATGCAACGTTAAAATTGAGTATTTCTCCGCAGGGAATTCAAACCATGGTTTTCAGAACGGATAAAGAAAATGAATTTATTGAACCCTATTCTCACGACCATACGGTTTATGCCGTATACAAATCGCATAGAGAAAGAGGGAGGCTACCCTGGACCTGTTTTACGGAGGATAAGCAAGCAGCTGCCGATATAGATTCACAACTTCCTCATGGACCTCTAAGTAACACAGGGGAACTGAAAACCATGCGCCTGGCACAGTCATGTACGGCAGAGTATTCCAACTTCTTTGGTGCATTTAACCCTACCCAGGTAGCTTTGGTTTTAGCTGCTTATAACGCTACACTTACCCGGTGCAACGGGGTTTATGAAAAAGACCTGGCGTTGCACCTCAACCTCATCGCCAATACCACTGATGTGATTTATTATGATCCCAACACTCAGCCGTACTCTCCCGCTAATATTGGAGCCCAAGGGGCGTGGAGCACTGAATTGCAGAATACTTTAACCAACGTCATAGGAGAGGCCAATTATGATATTGGTCACCTGTTCGGAGCTTCCGGCGGTGGCGGAAACGCTGGTTGCATCGGTTGTGTTTGCGTAGACGGACGAAAAGGGAGCGGCTTCACTTCGCCGGCTGATGGGATTCCGATGGGAGATAATTTCGATATTGATTTTGTCGCGCATGAAGTAGGACACCAGATGGGTGGTAACCATACTTGGTCATTTGCTACTCAAAATGGTCTACAACCAGTAGAAGTAGGCGCCGGGATCACCATTATGGGTTATGCAGGACTCGGCCTAGGCCCTGATCCTGCACTGCATTCCATTGATATATTTCATGAACGCTCAATCCAGCAGATCCAGGTTAACATGGCAGGCAAAACCTGCCCCATAACCACAGTTATGACAGGTAACCATCCTCCTGTTGTTGCACCGGTTCGCAATTACACTATTCCTATTACTACACCGTTTGCTCTCACTGGATCTGCAACTGATCCCGAGAACGATTCGCTAACTTATTGCTGGGAGCAATATGACAAAGGAGATGCTACGGTAACAGGGCATAACAGTGTTGCATTCCCGGCTAAACTGGTTGGTCCAAACTGGTTATCATTCCCTGCTACACTATCTCCAACCAGGCTTTGTCCCACGTTATCAACCATCCTGGCCGGTTTACATGTAACCCCGCCCTTCCCCGGCGGCGATGCAATTAACATAGAAGCCTTGAGTTCAGTTTCAAGAACCCTGAACTTCAGGTTAACCGTCAGGGATAATCATCCTTACGTTCCCAGGTCAACGATCGGTCAAACCCAGTTTACACATATGACCGTTACCGTAAGCAATACTTCCGGCCCCTTCCGGGTGACATCGCCTAATACAAATGCGTCATGGGCAGGTGGTTCAACCCAGACAATAATGTGGAATGTAGCTGGCACTACCGGCCCCCCGGTCTCTTGTGCCGCTGTCAAGATATCATTGTCTACCGACGGCGGAACAACTTTCCCAACTCTTCTTTCTGCAAGCACACCCAACGATGGTTCGGAAGCACTGAGAATACCTAACGTATCTACGACAACGGCGAGAGTAAAGGTCGAAGCGGTAGGTAACATCTTCTTTGATATTTCCGATTCAGATTTTACAATAACTGCTGGCCCAACATCGCAGCTCGGCAACGTCAGTACGCGCGCCTTCGTTCAGACAGGCGACAACGTGATGATTGGCGGCTTCATGGTTCAAGGGACCGAACCAAAGAGGGTAATTATTCGCGCCATAGGCCCTGATCTCACTCGGTATGGTGTTCTCAACCCGTTGTTTAATCCGACATTGGAGCTGCACGACGGCACGGGAGCTTTGATTGCCTCTAATAACAATCCACGAGATTCAAGCCAGCGGCTACGCTCCGAGCGACCCCCTTGACTCGGCAATCATCGCGGATCTGCCAGCAGGCAACTACACGGCGATCGTCAGCGGTGTAAACAACCTGACCGGAGTTGGCCTTGTGGAAGTGTACAGTCTCAGCCCTGAGACTAATTCAATACTAGGCAACGTCAGTACGCGCGCCTTCGTTCAGACGGGTGACAACGTGATGATTGGCGGCTTCATGGTTCAAGGGACCGAACCAAAGAGAGTAATTATTCGCGCCATAGGCCCTGATCTCACTTCCACGAGATTCAAGCCAGCGGCTACGCTCCGAGCGACCCCCTTGACTCGGCAATCATCGCGGATCTGCCAGCAGGCAACTACACGGCGATCGTCAGCGGTGTAAACAACCTGACCGGAGTTGGCCTTGTGGAAGTGTATAATCTGCAATAATATTCGCGATCCGGTTTTTTGTTTCACCGGAGTTAACGCTCACCACTGTTTGAACTCGCGCGCGTTTAAGCAATCGGCGCAAAATCTCCTCCTCATCCTCAGTTGAGAGAGGATAACCAATTCGCTTCTTTTCCTCAGGATCAAGTGAGTGCGGAAGATCAATGACCGATCGTATCGGGTCCACCTTTTCGGGCTTAGAGGTTTGGTCGTCCTCTGTGCCAGAAGTTGGGCGCGGCTCCAATCTAATTGCCCACTCTAAAAAGGTGCGATCGACGCGCGCAATCTCTTTGTCGCTAAATCCGAGTTCTCGTAGATAGCCTATCCCTTTATCATCGATTTGTTGTAGATCTTCCTCGGTTAGCAAAATGTCATCTGGCTCAGTCCAATCTGGATAATCCATGTTTATTTACCCGGTGAGCTACTTTGCTAAAAACTGCGACGGGCAATGTCGTGCTCATTCGGGCACGGTCAAATCACTAAGGGTTCATAAGGTCGAGTGCTCAATCGGGCACGCCTGTGAAAACCGGAAGAAATATTGTGGGACCGCAGATTCGGCGGCTTCGGTTCGAACGGAATCTTTCCCAACCTGCTTTTGCCGCGAAATGCCAGCGTCTCGGGTGGGACATAGGACGTGACACCGTAGCAAAGATCGAAGCCGGTAGTCGCTGGGTGGGCGATTTCGAGCTCGTGTTCCTCGCCCGCGCCCTCGGTGTTTCGCTGCCTGAGCTATTTTCTCAGCAGGTTCAAAAGACGCTTAGGACACGATCGCGTTAGCGAACTCTCTATCTGAGGCGGTGAAACCCTCGCCTCGAAAAATCCGCTATACGGCAAAACCTTCGCGCAATCGGAGCGCCCAATCATAATATCCCCCGCTCGCGCCAACCGTGCGACGCAGCATAGCGCGGGACATAGCCCTCGTGCATTGCGTAGCCACCGTTGAAATGCATGCAATAGGGCATTTGCGCGCCATCGAAATGTGTCCCGGACGGCTGAGGATCCTTGCGGGCATCAACGTTCGATTCCACGACCTTACCGGAATCATCGACGTACTCGCCAAACTCGCTGGAAACGTGGTTCCTATCTTTCGAAATAACGTGATAGCGGCCAGGAGGCGTGGAAAACCCAGGTTTGCCGGTAGAGACAGTCGATTCGCCGACCACCCGTTTGCCCTTGTAAAAATAAGCCCTCTGTTCGCTGAGATAGACGACGATCTTTGGTGACCCAGGCCCGTTGTCGCCCTTCCAATAACCCGACGCGGTAGCCTGCCAAGGGAAAGCTCCGGCGCGTAGATTCTGCACGTAGGATGGAACCTCTTCGCAGCTAGAGCAAAGCACGATGATTGCCGCGCCACCGAAGAGCTGGATGAAACGCCGAAAGTTCACAGAGCGACGGACAATAATGTGCGGTGATAAATGATCAACTAACCAACGCGCTGATCATAAGGTCAAAGACCCATCGCAACGATTTCCCCTTCCCCTTGCCGCGCCAAAGACGTTAAAAGTTAACCGCGTGTCTGGAACTCGAATCAGCGATTAAGGATTGAATCCGCAGTTTTTATCTCACCAGAACTCACGGGGAAGGTCGTCCCAAAAAACAGTCATAGAAGCGAGATGCGTTATTATGTGCACCCGGCCGTCGCTACGTATGAAATGATTTTCGCTTAATTGACGCCAGCCCCGAAGTTTCGAGTTCTGACCTGTGTTGGGAACGTCGTATCGTTCGAAAATTGCCGTCTTTTCCTCAAGACTTAACGGCGAACCGTCGGTTTTCTCGGTGTCGAATTTTTGTGCTTTTCCGCCGATAAACAGAACAGCCGTTTTCCAACCACTTGTTTCGAAGTGGTATCGGTCATACCGGATGCCGGAAACGTTTCCATTATCGTGACTAGATGGCTTACCAAGAATTGCCGCCACTTCTTCGAACGAAGAGTTTAGTAATCCTCCTTCAGCTAACACGGAGGAATGCGACATCGCAGCGAACAGAATGAGAATCAACAATTTCCTCATCAAGTAATCAAACCAAACTAAGCAGAAAGCATTTAAATTAAATGATTGGTTTTGCTACCTTCCGGCAAGCGCGGAGTAGAATTGCTCCGGCTGCGTTCTGTCCCAGTCTGGGGAATCTGCGTCAAGTTTGGCCAGAACGTCAGAAACTTGCTTGTTGGTCGGGAGTTTGAAGTTTTTGGCAAAATTGCTGTACCGATCAATAATATCGCCGTAGTCTGCTAATCCCTCCCAATCTTCGGATTTGAGAGAACGCCCTCCACTAAGGAAAGTGGCCATCCAGAATTTTATTCTTAAGCCGGATTCATACTTTAGCTCATCCTTCGCTTCTTCGACGTTAACGGTATCAAACGCCTCTTCTGCTTCTGATGCTTCCTTCTCAAGGTCTTTAATTTCATTATCGAGCGACAGCCGCTCAAACTCATCTGTTGCGACTTCGCGCTTCTCTTTCGCAGTCGCTAGCTTCTTCTTGTTCCCATTCAGCAGCGCCTCAGCTTTTTGCTTTTCGTTTTCTGCTTCCTCCACACCCTTAGCTGAGGAAGCAATCATTTGCTTCAGATGGTAAGAGGGATATTCGGCTTCACGCCTTCGCTGTTCCTCGTACTTCGCCAATTGCAGCCTGTGCCGCGTCTCTAGAGCTACTGGATCATCTTTTGCACGCTCGATCAGGTCGGAGGCTTCTCCTTTCGTGAGTCCCTCCTTAGCGGTGATACTAAAGCTCTTTAAGTAATCTTTTTGATTTTCCGTCGCAGGATCATTCGGCCCAGTCTTACCCGCCGAGAACAATGCACTTACTTGCGCCTTTGTTATAAGGTCGTCGAACGGCAGACCTGCTCGTTTAAGTGCATCTTTTTGGGCTGCCGTCGCCAATGCACTCTTAGAAATTTCTAATGTGGAAAGAGGTTTCCAGTCCGACATTCCCTCGCACCAGTAACAATCATCCATCAGCAAGGTTCCGTCGCGTAGTCCACTCAGGATTTCCTTTTCCTCGTCAAATTGAGCAATCTGTTGCCCGTTTCGGGCGACATGAATGATCGGAATGACTGCGTGCACCGGCTTCCATTCAGGCAGTTCTTTATGCCAAGCCCAATCGTCCCACGAAACTTTTCCAGAATGGACTGCTGCACGCAGTTCCTTTTTCGTGAAAGGCCCGATTACTTCGCCGCTCTTGGAAATGTAAATCGCGTATTTCAAGCGTTGCGGACTTATCGCGAAATTCAATCGTAACGTGTTACCCCTGCTGCGAGAGCGGAATTGTAAAAGTCAGGATTGTTGCCGAGCATCCCAATGAACGCGCGCCAGACGAAGTTTTGATAGGAGAGATAGGACATCACACCGGAATTCAACCACCGTGCGCCGTCAGTCGTAAAGTGCACGCTACTCCTTGCGAACGATCATGATCCCGTGCTCTGCAATGGCACGATTGAAGATGTTTGGATGCTCGATCAGGGACTGAAGTGCATAGTCTTTCTGCGTGGACTCTGCCCATGCGAAGCACAAGTACCCAAACAGCGCACAGAAATAAAAAGAACGTGATGTACTGATGGAAACTGAAGCCAACCTTGAGCCAAACGCCTATACACAGCACTAGAAACAGGACGATAAGCTTGGAACTTGCAGCGGCGGAATAGCTGGCGATGTACGACACCGGTATGCCCGTTCATATCACTTTGTCATTGCCGTGTGGAGAGCAAAAAAGCGGACAGACTGGGGCGCGCCCCTCGTGTGGTGGTTTAGCGTGTCGCGTTACTAACGAATGCACAAAAGACTTCACATTTGCACCCATCAATCTAAGTTTGCCCCGGAATGTGCAAACCGTATCGCCTTCTCACAGAAGCTCAGAAGGTCTTGGCTCGAGCTGCCAAGAAGCGCTGGCGAGACAGAAACCAAGCCAAGCAGCGTGCGCTCATAAAGACGTGGCAGCAAAAAAACAGGGATCGTATAAATAAGCAATATCGCGACCGATACGCTGCAAACCCTGAGCTATATCGAGCAAAGCTAAAGGCCAAGCGGGAACGGATGGGCGAAAAATATCGCGCGCAGATTAAGCGGTGGCGAACCAAAACACGTTCAACTCCTGAAGGAATGCTTTACCATCGGATGAGTCAGTCAGTTCGAAGCGCCCTGCTAGGCGCGAAACGAAAATGCAAATGGGAGAGCCTGCTCGGATACTCCGTGGAAGAGTTGAAAGTTCACCTTGAATCACAGTTCACAGAAGGAATGACTTGGGACAAATTCTTTGGCGGAGGAATCCATATCGATCACATCATTCCGCGTATGAACTTCAATTATACTTCGCCAAACGACCTGCGATTCAAACAATGCTGGGCGCTCTCAAACCTTCGGCCTATTTGGCCAAAACAAAATTCAGTTTCAGGCGCGAATGCTCGATGGAAAAAACTGAAGTGCGCTACTGGGAAGTAATCGCTGACAACCTCAGCGCCGTCCGATTGGAGTTGGGGCTGCGTGTCAGCCTTGGATTCGCAAAGATGATCTTTGCGCGGGCGCACTTCGTAAGCGTGGAGGTCATTTATTGCGAAACGCTGCTGCAAGTTTCTTAGCCATCCATCGCAGTGCCAGCCAAATCAGCCACAATGCGATTGGAAACCCGACAATCCATAGGAGCAAGCTAATGAACTTCGAGAAAGACCATGCGCCGCCTGGAATATATGATGGTAGCTGCACAATCCCTAAGAGCGCTTCGTACACGTTCATAGGGGCGCACGCGTTTCAATCAAGTTGCCTGATTCATTTGCCATCCGATTCTTTCTCGAACATGGCGCATAGTCCGGGCTTGTAAAAGATCAGACGGAATCCGTATGCCTTCGCAAATGCCGCAATTTTTGCCCTGCGATTTTTTTCGTTTAGCGGCCAGAGGCGTTGCAGTTGATGTTCGTAAATAGCGCAGTGTCCCAATACCGCAGTTTGGCGTTCCAATTTGCGTTTGATCAGGCTGGCGAGAATTTTCATACCGCCGCGCTAATGCTTAGTGGACGAGGATTTTGGTCAGGCTGCGCCGTTGTTGTCAAGAGGATTCGTCGATGACATCATGGCCGGATCATTCGCCATCCGGCAAATCAAAAACGATTCTAGCGCGATCCTGAGCAGGCTGCGTTCATCGGTGCACGCATTGGGCGACGAAATACAGGACAGCTATCAACGCCGCGAATAAAAGCAGCGCCGCTATCGCGAATTTCGTAAACGTGTGCACGGCATCGCGGAGAATACTTGGGCGAATCATCGGCAGTCAATCCCCAAGCGTGCAGGAATCGTTGATGACATGCTGGCTGAAATACTACATCCGCCGATCAAATGCGATTGTAGCGCGATCCTGTGAAGCGGGCGGTAGGTTGAGGCAACGCCATGGTTTAATCGTCAAACATGGTTTTCCGTTGATTCGCAGCCTGCGAGCATCAGCCCAACGATCAACATCAGTATTATTTTCATTTGTCTTTTCCTAGTTGATCATGGCCGGATCATCCACTGTCCGGCAATCAAAAACGATTCTGGCGCGATCTGTGAAGCGGGCCGGGACACTCCAGATTCTTGCAATAGTCTTGCAAGGGCCAAACGTACACGAGGGGAGATATAAGCACTCTCAAGGCTGTGCGAGACGAAAGCGGTCTTTTACGCGTACTCCAAGCGCCAGTGCCGGAGCCTCGCGCCTACTCCCGTCTAAAACGAACGCCGCCAAGGTGGGGTGCGCGCTGCTTCTGGGCACAACCGTAATCGCGAGCGATTTCGCGGCGGACCAACTCAATTTTAGGAACCCACAGCAAGACCTGATTGATAATGTGAGTGAGTTGCTTCGCGAAACGAAGGAGCTTCAGATTTGCGAGAAGCAACAGGAAGAAGCTTTGCAACGTTTTCTTGAAGCGGGTCTTTCGCTCAACGCTGCGGCTTTAATGGCGCACAACCAATATCCTTGCGACTCGACTGACCAATGAACGCGCAGAAAGTCATTTGGCAATTCTTGCGCCAAGGGTCCGTTTGATCTCCTGAAGCTTCCGGAGCTCGGCTTGCGTGTGGCGGCTTTTTGTTTCAGGCGCGTAATGCTCAGCACTCTTTGAAATCGCCCGCGTGTTCGTGCGTTTCAATCACATTGCCGCCCACACCGTAAACACGGATCACTGCGCGATGTGAGTGGCTGCTGACCTGCGAAAACAAAAAAGTACATTGAGGCGCGTCCGCTTGAAGAGGTTGCCAGGTGGCGCGTATCCTACCTTTACCTTTTCACCACCCACACAGAGAAAATGTAATTCGATACGCACAAGGTATTTTCTTCTTTCTCTACACGCTCCAGCTCTGCACGCAGCCGCTCAAATTCCGACTCACTATAAATACCTTTTTCAATCACAGCCTTTTCCATCGCTTCTACCGATAAGCGATAGCATCGCCTTAAATCGTTTTGATTCACCTCAACCATACAGTCAACCAATACGTTGGATGAGCTATAACCAAGCTTTTGAAACACCGACCATAGCTTGGGCCCTAGAAATGCGTCGGGGAAAAGCCTGCGGAACAAGTCTGGAAGGCGCTCATATGCCCAACTGTCCGGATAACAGCGTTGAAATGAAAAATCCGGCTCTTGGACCGCGACCGCCCCGCCCGACTTACAAACGCGGAGCATCTCTTTAAGAACTGCTTCTGGCTCGAAAAGGTGCATCAGCAAATAACGCGCGAAAACAAAATCGAAGCTATTGTCAGCAAACTCCAAGGCGGACACATCTCCTTGCTCAAAAGAAACACCGTGCTGCTCACCGGACGATAATTTCTTCGCCGTCTCGACCAAATCCGGGTTTAGCTCAAGGCCAACGATTTCGTTGGGCTTATCTAACGTTCGAGCAAGTTGGCGAGTCGTTTCGCCCATTCCACAACCTAAGTCCAGACCTCTAACGCCGGATCGAAGTTGAAGAGCGCTTAATAACCTATCGGTCACCGGGGCTAACACCTTACCTAATAGCTTTTGGCGTTCGAGATTAAGCTCACTTATTACATATGCCATATATCCATCTCCACTGATATGAATAGCTCAGGCCGCATTCGTTGCGGCAGCGGTGGCTGCGTAGGGCTCTACCCGCCAGTTGATCTGTGTAAGGGGGCCAACCAATTGGGTCCATGAAATTCCGCCCAGGACTGTGACGGCAGCACAGACGGCAAACGCCCACCCGAAACGTCCCGTGCGGTCCACGATAAAGCCAGTGAGTGGGCCGACGACAACGCCGGCGATATTGCCCAAACAGTTTTGCATGCCAACCCATTTGCCCGCCGCCGCAGGTCCGGCTAGCGTCTGTGCGAACGCAAAAATATTGGGCCCGCAGAAGCCCAAACCGCAGCCCATCACCATCAAGCCGACGAAAGATAGCCGCGCATCGGACGCAGCACATGTCGAAATGCCGAGCACGACCAGACCATGTCCGACCGCCATAAAACTCTTGCGG
>WNGO01005328.1_pt1 | contig 17007 bp, 19 predicted proteins | sample 5400511 | NCBI WGS metagenome assembly WNGO01 (sample SAMN13153380, study PRJNA577476) | soil metagenome | isolation source: 20 cm soil or saprolite under Garry oak tree replicate 2 | place: USA:California | collected 2016-06-15 | reverse complement strand
GAATTTCTCGTGCGTTTGCAGAGAACCTCGGCGCAGCTCGGCGAGCTCGGCGAACAGATCAAGGCGAGACTTAGCAAACAGTTCGGCAGCGACGGTTTTGAAGTTCGCCGCATCGAGTCGGTGGGGCCGAAGGTCGGCGCCGAACTACGTCAGAAAGGGGCTTGGTCGGTGATCGCGGCGACCGTCATGATGGGGATCTACATCTGGCTTCGTTTTGAGCTCCGGTTTGGTTTGGGGGCGGTGGTTGCCTTGGTCCATGACGTTTTGGTCACGATCGGTGCGCTGATTATCGCCAACTACGAGTTCGATCTGACTATCGTCGCGGCGCTGCTGACCGTGGTCGGATTTTCTGTCAACGACACGGTTATCATCTGCGATCGAGTCCGGGAAAACATGCGCAAAATTAAACGGGAGAGCCTGGAGACTATTATCAACACGAGCATCAACGAGACCCTCAGCCGGACTATTATTACCACCGGCACCGCCATTCTCGTGCTCTTGGCGCTTTTTCTTCTCGGCGGGGGAGTGATACGGCCGTTTGCATTTGCTCTGTTGGTCGGTTTTTTCTCAGGCGTATATTCGACGATCTTTATCGCGAGTCCCGTCGTTCTCTTTTGGGAGAAGCGGGCGGTGGCAAAGAAACAGTGATCAACGATATTTAATTCAGCTAGAAAGCCATTTAGTGCGCTTGACCCTGATGCATGCATTGTCCGCGGCGGTCGGACAAGCCAACTATCCTGCCGCTATTTCAGATGCGCAGTGACCTCGCCAAACGCTGGGTACTGAAACCATTCGATGAAGCGTGCGCTGCGCGTCAGGCCGAGCAATTAGGCATTTCCTCGCTGGTGGCGCGTATCCTCTGTCTGCGCGGTTATGCCGAAGTCGATTCCGCGCGGCGCTATCTCTCTTCGAGCCTGCGCGAAGATTTGCCCTCACCATTCCAAATGATCGATATGGAGCCGGCGGTGCGCCGCTTGATCCAAGCGATTCGCAACCACGAGCAAATCGGCGTCTGGGGCGACTACGACGTCGACGGCACCACCGGCGCGTCGGTGCTGGTGACCTTTCTGCGCGAGCTCGGCGCGGAGCCGATCTACTATGTGCCGCACCGTATCGAAGAAGGCTACGGCCTCAACGTCGATGGGCTGCGCCGGCTGAAAGAACGAGGCGTCGATTTGTTAGTGACGATCGATTGCGGTATCGCCAATGCCCGGGAAGTGGCGGCCGCGCGGCAGTTCGATCTCGACGTGATTATCGTCGATCATCATCAGGTGCCGGAAGAGTTGCCCGCGGCTGTGGCGGTGATCAATCCGCACCGCAAGGATTGTCTGTTTCCCGATAAAGGACTCTGTGCTGCGGGGTTGGCGTTCTATCTCGTCATAGGTTTGCGCGCCAAATTGCGCGACGAGAGTTGGTTTCAAGGCGCGGTGCCTGACCTCCGGCGCTATCTCGATATTGTCACGCTTGGCACGATTGCCGACATGGTGCCGCTCACGGGCGTCAATCGCACGCTGCTGCGCCGCGGTCTTGTCGAGCTGAGCGCGTCTACCCGACCGGGAGTCGTCGCGCTCAAACAGGTCGCGGGCATTCCCGACGGCGCTGTTAGCGCCGGGCAAGTGGGCTTTCGTTTGGGCCCGCGCATCAACGCCGCGGGCCGCGTCGATTACGGCATCAAAGTTGTCGAGTTGCTGACGACTCAGTCGAGTGAAGTCGCGCTGCGCATCGCCCAAGAACTGGACGCCCACAACAGCGAACGGCGGGCAGTCGAGGCCGCGGTGCTCGAGCAAGCGCTGGCGCGAGCGAGCGCCGTAATGGACGGCGGCAGTCGCTATTCGCTGGTCGTAGCGGGCGAAGGATGGCATCCCGGCGTGCTCGGTATCGTCGCTTCGCGCATCGTCGAGAAGTACTATCGGCCGACGGTCGTCATCGGTTTCAACGGCCGCGAAGGCAAAGGCTCGGCGCGCAGCATTCGCGGCTTTCACTTAGTCGATGGATTTCGCCGCTGCGCCGAGCATCTGGAGAAATTCGGCGGTCATGAATTTGCCGGCGGCTTGTCGATCGCGCCGGACAAGCTCGACTGTTTTGCCGAAGCCTTCGAAGCCGTCGCGAGTCAGTGGCTTACAGCCGAAAACCTCCTGCCCCTGTTGGAGGTGGACGGGTCCTTGGATTTTGCCCAAATCGGCCATCCACTGTTGCGCGAGCTGGATATTCTTAAACCTTTTGGCGTTGGCAATCCCGAGCCGCTGTTCATGACTTCCGCCGCCCAGGTTTGCGAGCGCAAAGTTTTTTCCGCCGGCGTGCGTTACCGGCTGCGTCAGGCTGGCCGCGTTATCAGCGGCGTTATCTTCGGCGTTGGCGACGATTATCCAGGCATGCCGGGCGAAAGCATCGATATCGCCTATCGGCTCGGCGAGAATGAGTGGAACGGCAACTCGACCGTGGAGCTAAAGATCGTCGATGTGCGGCCCGCGGAGCCAGTTTCGAGTCTTGAGTCTCGGGTTTCGAGTTGAAGAATTCTTCGAACCCATACAGAGGATTACAATCGTGGAGGAAACGGGGATGGCTAGATCGAAATTAACTTCGGTCGTGATGCGGGTGATTGCAACCATTTGTTTGGTCACGCCGGCTTTCGCTGCGGAGGTCGGTGGCAAGCCTGAGAAACCGGATGTGATTGTCACTTACGCGCAACCGAGCGGCGCGTTTACGCCGATCTGGGTCGCCTATGAAGCCGGCTTGTTCAAGAAATACGGCTTGAATGCGACCTTGCAACTGCTCACGCCGCAAGTTTCCGCTCAGGCCGTCGTGTCGGAAGAGGCGGATTTTTACACCGACGGGCCCGATCTGATCAATGCGCGGCTGCGCGGCGGGCAGGTGAAGTATTTCGGCGGGACGATGCAGCAGCTGGTTTTCGAGATTTGGGCGGCGAAAGAGATCAAAACGATTCAAGAACTAAGAGGCAAGACGGTCGCAGCGAGCACGCCGCGGGCGGCGCTCGACACGGCGACTCGAGAGGCGCTGAAAAAAAATGGTCTGGCGCCGGACAAGGACGTGCAAATTCTTTACGTCCAGACCGTGCCGGCGATTCTCAGCGCCATCATCGGCGGCAAGACCGCTGCCGGGACACTCTCGGCGCCGAACACACTCAAGGCGAAAGAGTCGGGCCTGAACCTTTTGGTCGATATCGGAAAGCTCAATATTCCCGCCTTTCAAGTCGCCTACGGCACAACGGAAAAGTATCTCAAGAACAACCCGAACAATGTTTACGCGTTTCTTAAAGCGATCGCCGAAGGCGTTGTACTGTCGCGCAAGGATAGCGCCGTTGCCAAGAAGGCGATCGCCAAATACGCCAAAATCGAGGACGGCCCGACCATCGACGGCACCTACGAGGCGTTTGCGCCGTACTGGGCGATGAGCCTGGGTGTACGCCCTGAGGCAATCAAAGGGCAGTTCGAATATCTCGATGAGAGAGAATTTCCCAACGCCAAGAACGCCGATCCGAGGGATTTCTACGACAATACTTTTGTCCTGGCGTTAGCCAAGTCTGGCTTTCTGAAAAATCTCGGCATGCGCTAAGTGCTTGAGGTCGCCATGTCAAACGCTCTCAACGACCCACCGTCACGCCGCTGCGTTACGCCGGCCATTCTGCGATCGATCGCTTTCTCGGTCTGGAGGAAGCGCGGCAGACTGTTGCGTCATCCGCACAGCTCGCGCTAGATGCCGCCGAGATTGCGTGGGTCAATCGAGGAAGCCTAATTAAAATTGTTCCGATCCCGTGTGCCGGGCTCAGTTGGAAATCAGCAAGTGGCAATCCCGCGGCAGCTTCTTCGTCAGGCCTTTAAGCACGTGGCCGCGCAGCATGTGATAAAACGCCGAACGCCGCGAGGCGCCGATAATAACGGTATCGACGTCGAGCACCTTAGCCGCGTTAGCGAGGGCTTCGGCGGCGTTGTGCGAGACCGTCCAGATCGGAATAATCTCGATATTCTTTTCGCGCGTAGCCTGGAGGGCGGCGCGCAGCGTGCGGATGCCTTCCTCATTGGGAACATGCGGCGTATCGCCGGCAAATAGCCCCGGCCACTCTTCCACATAGATGCAATAGAGCGCCGACTCGTTGCGTCCTTTGACGCGGGTAATGCCTTCCTGGATCAAGCGTGGCGATTCGTCGCGCAAGGCAAGCAGCGTCGATGAGGAGTAAAATGGCTTTAGCTCGACCGCTTCGGCGAGCGTCACCAAGCCCTTGAGCTCGTCTTCAACCAGATCTTCGGAGGCGCGGTAGGCGCGCGCCTGGAGGCGCTGCAGAAACGGAATTTGCACGAGCAAATCGACGAACCAGGCGCGCCGCACGCCAACCGCGGTGAGCATACCGATCGCCGTGACCGCGCCGCCAAAATAGGTGGCCAGCTGCTTTTCGACCAGGTTGATGCCCCAAGCGATCATGACCATCGCTGTCGTGAAAACACCGAGCCAAAAGCCGAAGTCACGGCGCCCAAGTCGCCAGCGAATCGCATCCAAGCTTAGAGAGGAAAATACGAAGGCGCCCAATAAGCCGAACGCATACATGTCGCCGAGTACCTTCATTTCACCGCGGCTCAAAAAGATGACCAAAACAGGAATCATCGTTGCGATGACGACGGCAATGTGCGGCGTATTGAATGTTCCATTACGCACGGCGACGATTTTCGGAAGAAATCCGCCTTTCACGAGCGCGAGGAAAACATGATAGGAGCCGATGATCGCGGTATTAGAAGCAAACAAAAGTAAGCTCGACGCCGTCAGAACGACCGCCAGTTTCACGCCCAAACCGCCGACCAACATACCCAGCTGGGTGATGAATCGTTCACTCTCGGTGGCTTTGAGTTGCTCGGGGAGCAAGCCGATCGATAGCGCGGTCAAAATCGGCGAGGTGACGACCATTGTTAGGATCACCGCGATCATGGCCCGCCGCGTCGTTTGACGGAGCGGAAATCGCATCGCCGGACTAAGCTGGCTGATGCTTTCCAATCCGGAAAAGGCCAGCCAAGCCGAAGCGAAGCCGACTAAGAGCTCATAAGTCGAAATGCCGTGTCCAGTTCCCAAGCGGCTGAGCACGGCATTCCACTGAACGCTATTCATCGTCGCGGTCGCGGCACCTATCACGATCAGGTTCACGATGAATGATGCGCAGGCCATCACCAAAGACACCGCGGCGCTCTCACGGATGCCGATGATGTTGAGCGCCGCCAACACTCCTACACCGGCACAGGAAAGCAGCACGACGTGGGCATCTAGGGAGGTAAAAACACTGCCTACATATTGAAATCCGGCTACCGCCGAGATCGCCGTGGTAAGAAAGTAATCTACGGTAATCAGCATGCCGCCGAGGCAGCCCCACATGGGACCGAAAGCCTTGGTCGTGATCGTAACGACCCCGCCGCCTTCCGGATTGCGCCACGAAATTTCTATGTACTTGAGCGACAGTAAGATAAAACCGCCGGTGGTGAGCAATAGGAAGAACGGCGTGGCATCCTTGACGTGGCCGTAGAGGATGCCGGGCACGTAATAGACGGACGTGCCGATATCGCAAAAAACCACCGCCCAGGCCAAGAACCAATTGAGTTGCCTGGTGTCTTTAGTGGGTCCCATTAATTTACGACGAGTCGTTACGTCAATCGGATGGTGGACGCGTATGCAAGCTGCATTCTTCCGGCTCTTGCATTGATATCGTCGTTCGACTTATCATACAAGATACGCCTGAGCCCCTATGGCCCTCCCCGGACAATACTTCCAAAAACTCGTCGAGAGTTGCCCCGATATTATCATTTCGGTCGATAAGCAAGGGACGATAATTTTTTACAACGACGGCGCGCGGCAAAACCTCGGTTTTAGCTACGAAGAGGTCTTGGGGAAAAACGTGCTGGAGATTTATCCGAGTCTTGACGAGGCGCGGAGAGTCATGGCAGCTATGCGCGCAGCCGATGCCGCAGGCAAAGGGCGATTGCACAACTTCGAGACCGTTTTCAAAACCAAAAAAGGGGAGAAGATCCCGGTCGCGATTTCGGCGTCACTTACCTACGACGACCAAGGCAACGAGATTGGGTCAATCGGCTTTGCCAAAGATATTCGGGAAATCAGGCGGCGTGATCAACTTGTCACTTTGGGCGAAATCGCCATAGGGCTGTCGCACGAAGTTAACAATTCACTCGAAGTGCTAGTCAACCAAATCGAGATGCTGCGCCAGTACGTGGGACGAGTCGCCAATGACGAGGACTTTCTCGTCGAATCGGATCGGATGGAATCTCTGGCGTCGCAAGTGAAAAAAATTCAAGACATTACCAACCGCATCAGTCAGATGGCTGACGAGGGCGAGTACGGCACGAAAGAATATTTGCACGGGAAGATGATGACGGATCTGCGCGCTGCCGATGGCGCGAAACCCTGCGAACGGCCAAAACCCGATGAGTGCCATCCGCTGAATGGTCTGAGGGTTTTGATCGTCGACGACGATGCCGGCGTCTGCCAGTCTCTTAGGGATCTGCTCATCGCGGAAGGTTGTTGCATTCAAACCGCCGAATCCGGTGTCTATGCGTTGGACTGGCTGCGGCGAGAACAGTTCGATCTTGTGTTAAGCGACGTTGTTATGCCCGATATGGACGGCTATGAGCTCTATCAGGCGGTCAAAAAAAAGACGCCGAAGCTCCCCGTGGTCTTAATGACCGCCTTCAATTACGATAAGGATCATATTATCAAGCGGAGCTGCCTTGAGGGGTTGCAAGGCGTGATTTTCAAGAAACCGGTCAATCCAGCGATGCTGAAGAAAATTCTGCAGCAGCAATGTCGACCGGAACTGACGAGTCAAACGAGCACGTCCCTCGCGTCCTCGGCATCCCCGTCAACCACAGGGTCCAAATCCAGTTAGCGGTATCGTGAACAAAGAAGATCATTACAACGAAGGAATGGAGCTCTTCGCCCAAGATAAGTTGGAAGAAGCAGTAGCGGCTTATTTGCGGGCGCTCGAAGAGGATCCTAACCATGCTGATGCTCTTCACGCGTTGGCCATGACCTACGCGCACCAGGAAAAATTTGATCAGGCGATCGAAGTGGGCAAACGGCTCATCGAAGTCGCGCCTGATGATGAATTAGCGTACACCAGCCTGTCGATTTTCTACCAGAAGCAAGGGCTGATCGCGGAGGCCGAGCAGATCGCGGCCAAAGCGAGAACCCTCAGCTGGAAGCGCGAGTTGCGCGAGCACAAGGACCCCGACAAAAGTTAATCGAACGACACCTGTTTTTGTCCGCAACCTACGGTTTCGCTCCGGCCAGTTTTCGGTAATCTCCGAGCCGGGCCGCCTGTATAATCCCGCCAAGAATTACCTCTTTTTGCCTATTCTGTGCCGAAATTCATAGGTTCTTGCAGTTTGAAGTCGGAGTCGATAAGTAAGAATACGTAGATTAATCCGGGGAGAACGATGGAGCCTCGGATTCTTAGCGGGGAGAACCGTGAGCCTTGCAGGAAATCCATTAGTCAAGTTAGTCAAGTTGATCACTGATGAGTCGCGGATTGACGATAAAATACGCGAAACTCAGGCAGCCTTGACGCTGGTCAAGAAACGGGTGTCGGAGTCTCTCACGCAACACTACATTTCGATGCGAGAACCGAGAATTCAACTGCCGGAGGATCTTATGCGAGAAGAACAATCTTACGAGCGATTATTGCAGGCGCTCCAAGACATGAAGAGCGAGATCGCCAAACAGATACGGCCTGTGGAGGAACAAATCATCCAGGCCAACGTGGACCATCTGCGTCAAACTTTCCAGCAAGAAAGCCGAAAACTTTCCAAATGTTTAGAAGAAATCGACGATAACATTCTGGCGTGCCGGCAGTACTTGCAAGACTACGAACAGATCCGGTCCAGCCTCTATGGGTTGAATGAAAAATTGATCCAGCTGGGCGCTGAAGCGATTCAAATCCCGGATGGTTTGCCGACGACTGATTTAGGTGAGATCGTCCGACTACGAATCGAGTCTCTGCGATTTCAAGGCAAGATTTGAAGCCGCAGCGGACGCGCATACGGTTGACTTAAGGTGATCCTGCCAAAGTCTAAATCCGCCTTCGATTCTGCGGAGAAGATATTCGGCGTTGAGCAGATATTCTGGCGCCAAGTTTCGGTGGCTTAAAGTCCCAAGTTCGCTGCGGATAATCTCGTCACCTTAGTATATCGACTTCGCTCCGTTCCATTCAATTACGACTCCCCGATAGGCTTGGCGTCGCCCAGATGCGATTGGAACACGGGCCGAGCCCGCGATTGATCAATCCGAACAGCGACATCATCCGGCCGCGATTGGATTCATCGGAGTGAATTTGCAACAACGTTGCGATGGCGGAGAGGAAAGTGGTTTGAAAGCCACCGGCGATGAAGAGGACCGTTAGCGATAGCGGAAAACTGCGCGACATGGCGAAGCAGAAAAGCCGGTGAGTGCTGAGACGGTCAACAGGTGCCAAACTCGGATCGTCCCCAAATAATTCATTACACCGAGAAAGAGCGTCATGAGCAAAAACGCGATTTGGGTAACGACAAAGATGATCTTGCGGTCGGCGCGATCGACGATGGCGCCGCCGAGGGCGGAAAAAAGCACGCGCGGTAGACCCAGACAAAGCCCTTCGAGCCCCAGGTAAAACGGTGAATTGGTGAGTTGAAAAAGCAACCAGCTCTGCGCGGTGGTTTGAATCAAGGTGCCGGTGTGGCCGAGAAGGAGTCCGCACCAGAATATAAGATAGTCGCGATGGCGAAAGGCGCGGAAAGTATTCGCAGCAGTATGGTCAGGTCGAGCCCGGAAGAGCGATGCGAAACGGTTACGCGCCGGGATCTTTGTCAAACTATGGACGAATACCTGCTTTCTTGTACAAAGCCTGATACGTTAGGCCGTCGAGTTCTTCACCCGCTCCAAGACCGGCGGCGATCCGAAAGTTCTTGATCGCCGCGCGCGTGCGCGGGCCGATGACGCCATCGATTTTTCCCGAAGCGTAGCCCAAGAAAAGCAAAGCGACCTGCGCAGTGCGCATTTCTAAATTCGGCAGCGAGCCGCTGGCAAAACGCTGATACTGTTCGGCAAGTTTAACATCATAGCGGTTTTGCCAGTAGCTCGAGCCATTGTAACCCTTCGCAAGGCCGTCCAATCTTTCTTGATTAGCTTGTCGGCTACACCATTGGCTCTGAGATATCCGGCCATGGCAGCGAGTTGGGCATCTTCGTTTCGCACCATCGCCTGGATCATATTCGCCGCTGATTTATATCTGGCGACGTCCTAATTAAATCCCATGACCTACCCCATGCCCCAGCAGGAGGCGGACTGGAGCGCTGGCTCGACGCTGAGCTTCGCCTTGGCGCAGAGTGCGAGTGCCTTCGTCCGTTTGTCATATTGTTCCGAGAGTAATCCGTAGGCACCGGGAGCTCCTGAAATCTCCGGCGCATCGCTATCATTGGTGTAGTTTCTGAAAATATGGCGCTCGAAGAGGATTTGCGGGCGGCCTTGGGTTAATCCTGCGGTCTCGATTTCGGCGACGGTCCAAATGTATGCGGCATCGGTGGGGCCTAGCCCGAGGGCTGCCAGAACCTTATTTAGACCCGCGCGCGTGAGAGGCTGGCCTTTGCCGACAAAATTCATCGTGAACCTCCTAAGGAAAAAACCCTAGCGCAACATCGCGGCGTAATGGGTTTTCACTACTGACATGATTTGAACCGCGACTAGGCATGGATAACAAACAGGTGGTTGCTTGATGCACTCGCTGGCGAAGTGGGTTATCCAGCTTCGCTGCAACGGGACTCTGTTACAGCAACAATAGATAGACCGATTTTGGTGCTGAAGGTTCCCATTTCAAGGCGACCATTCAATCGTGAATAGAATTTGATACACCAGCGCAGCTAAGTTGAGACGCTGTGCCGAGCATTTCATCAAAACCCAGTAGTGGTTCAGTTTGGAAATTTAGGCGCGATCCCAAAAGGCAAATAAGACCGCCGCAAAATTGCAAATGAAAGAAAGCGGATAGTTCCACCGCAGTGGCTCCCCCAGATAGAAGTATGCAACGTTAGGATTAGCGGCCAGTTGCTTTAAGAAAGTCGAGGATTTTATAGGCGAGTGCGACATGATCGTGAACAATGTCCTCTTGGTGTTTTCCAAAGGGCAACTGTTTTGCTTTGACGGCGCGTTCGATCTCCTTGCGAAGTTCTGATTCATTAATGCTAAAACCGTGATCCTGCTGATATTGACTTAGAAACTCATAAAAACGTCGTTCGTCTCGTTGGTGTCCGGTATCCCAGGTTGGCACTAACCAGTGATCCAAGGCTTTTTGAGTATTGGGCTTTAATGACATATTTACTCTTCTAACCTAGAGTTGAATTGTCTCAATCGCTTCTAATGCCGAGTTTCGACGCTTTTGCGCGTCAACAGCGGATGGTCGCGGAACCGCATGATGACCGTTGGGTAACACAGATATTCAAAGACTAAATAGCAGCTTTCTGACAATCAAGTGGGATTAGGAAATTCGCCACGAGCCAAGCTTTCTGGGCTTGTTACAACTGAAATTCTAGGGCACATCTAGCTCCCCAAGTTCTGTTAGGGGCCGACCACGGTGAGCCTTTAATAATTCACAGAACTGCTGACAAAACCCTTGATGATCAAAATGGAGACGACCGACATAGCTGGCTCCAGCGTGCCTCATCGTCAGAAAACATACATTTGGGTCTACACTGGATTGTTGGACGTCTTCGAGCACTCCGATCTCGCCTACCGGATGAGTATTATCCTCTCCGAATAACCATTTCCATTCCGGCGGCCAAAGGGAAACCCATCCATGCGACATAAAATGATGTTTACGTAGTTCCATAGTGCCGATAGCACTACCATATCGCTTAGATTAAGACAGCGGAATCGTATTTGTCTGATTTCTGACACTCTCGTTTATAAAAATTTGGTATGAATAAACAGGTTGCACTTACGGCTTGAAGAGTTGCCCACACTTGGTCCGACCCCACGCTCCGCGACGGGCGAAGTCGGCGTACTCGCTGCAGTTTTTTTATCCAGAGTAACCCGCCCGTTAAAGTTTATTTGGTAATCTCAATGGACGAAGGCAACTCTTACCTCGTTAGTCTAATGTTTGAAAATCCTACCATTGCCAAAGTGATCTTTGACCGCTTAGTTACACGCATTAAGAAACGCATCAGCACAATCGCGACAATAGATCTTTCCGTAGATCAATAACCGGATAGATCAATAACCGGTTAAACATTCCTGCGCGACAGCTGCGCTGTGAGGCTTGAAAAAATCAAAAGTACGGGCAGCAGTATGCTGGCGGGATTAGTAATCACAAGAGATGTGACACGTCCAAATCGCCGATTTCCTTTATGGACCAGCGGAGAAAATCGAGACAAAGATCAATCGGGGAAATTAGACTTGAGCAGAGAAGGAACGCGGTCATCACGCACGCGCTACCTGCTAGAGACCTGCGACGCCTACGCCGCTTCCTTGCATGCCTCGGACTCTTCGTGCGCCCTCAGCCGCCAGGCCGGCACGTAACCGCAGTTGCGGCAGTAGAACTGCTCGGGTATGTGGTCGTGACATCGTGGGCAGCCACACCCATCGTCCTTTTCGGCTTTCATTGTCTCGCCCTCACTTTCAAATTTGTTTGTTTACGTTATCCGCAGTCATCATTGCGAAGTGGGCAACCTCGGCAACCCCATGACGGTTCTTATAGGCCTCGATATCCTTCCGCGCGGCGCTATCTATGAGCAACTTGCTCCGCACATCCGCTGACCTGAGATTCTCTTCGAGCTTGCGCTTCTTTTCGCTCAATTCGAGGCTCTCTCTTACAAGCCCCGCTTGGAGTTTTGTGTCGACAATGTTAGCCATACGCTCGCTCATCTCAAATATTAAACACACCGATGGTCAGGTTGGTGCCGTGAATTGCCGCCAGTGCTTCCTTCGTCTCTGACCGCATTGATTACGATATAGCGATCACGATTTCTGTCTAATATTAGACCAAATTCAAAAGAAACTATCGTCGTTGAACGGGATCAACGCCATTACGGATAGAGCGCATTCGGTTTTCCATAAGGGATTGGTCGGACAAACTGCAACACGCCATCCGATTTTACGGCGTATCGAAAGAGCAATATTATGGAATCTCAATTCTATCAAGCCCCAAACCTGAGACACGTTCTAAGGTGCGTCTGGAAGTCGCCGAATCCGGCATACGAATCAGAAATTCTGAAACTGCAGCAATAATCGCCCGCGGGATTTATAATCGGCTCGATGCGACAAAGAACATTTCGTGGTGATGGGGACGAATAACAAGAACCAGATCAATGGCTACAAAGAAGTTTCAACCGGCACCTTAACATCTTCGCTAGTCAGTCCAGGGGAGGTTTTTCTAGCAGCCCTTCGTTTGCGTGCGGCCGGCATAATCTGTGTCCACAATCATCCGTCCGGCGACCCCATGCCGAGCCTAGAGGATCAAGAAATTACGCGACGCCTCAAAGAGTGCGGTGAGATGCTCGCAATCCGCGTGCTCGATCATGTCATTTTAGGCGCTGATCGCTATTACAGCTTTTCGGATAAGGGGCTCCTATGAGGGACTACGTCGATATCGGCCCGGTGCCCTGTGAAGAGGATTGTGCGCAAGTTGGTCGGGAAGGTACCGAGAGCGAGCGGTGAAAGAATGTGAGCGGTTTATCGAGCTCCTCCGCAAAACGTTCGGCGATGAGCCTGACGGCGCGCGATTGGCGGTCAAGTGGTTCGATCATGAGTTCGGCGCTTACTGCGAGGTGGTCTGCTGGTACGACACAGAAGATGAGAAAGCGCGAGACTATGCGTTTCGTTGTGAGAATGAAATGCCGTTGACGTGGGAGGAGGGCTCCGTGAGCAGCTTCGATTTATCTCGGGCTAAAGCAAAGTTTCGGCTAGGTACGATTGTCGCAACGTCGTGGGCACTGGAGTGTTTTGAGAGAACGGGTGAAAATCCGTTCGATTTTCTTCGCCGGCATGTGGAAGGTGATTGGGGCGATCTCTGCCCAGAGGACAAAGAAGAAAATGAGCTTTCGGTTGATGAGGAATTAAGAATTCTCTCTGCATACCACCTAAAGGACGGAACCAAAATCTAGATCATCACGGAAGCGGATAGGTCATCGACGTGCTTCCTCTTGCCGAGCGAATATTAGTTGCGGTGTCGCGAGCGGAATTAGTCGCGTCGGAGAATCGAAACGGAGGGTTTGCTGGGACGCTGCTGGATCTCCACTACAATAGTTCTTTGTCTTTCAATTCAGGCAAGCAAGTTCGCTTGCCTTTTTCTTTTGCCACGAGACTTGATTCAAGCGTACTGCTACCACGATTAGTCCGCTTTAACCTCACTACGAGAAACAAAAGAGGGACGGCCGGCTACCCGACCATCCCTCCCGTAACGTGGACACTTGGCAGATTACTTTGTGTCGGATTTCTTCTCCATCACGTCGGCTTTTTTCTCCGTTGCTTTTTCAGATTTGGCAGCTGTGGTTTTGGATTCAGCGGTGATCGAACTGGCGATCAGCTTTCCATCCTTCTCAGTGTAGGAAACCCTAACCTTGTCACCGACCTTGAGCTTTTCCAGAGCGCCTTTAGTGCTCTTGGAATCGGCGGCCAGGTTGATCTCTTTATCTTTTGTTTTGACTGCGACCGTACCCGCCTTCGCATCCAGCGATGTAACCTCACCGGTAATCCGATTGGTCTTCGCTTTCTCGGATTTCATCTCCGTTTTCTTCTCCGCTGCAGGAGCAGCTGGAGTGGCCGGTTTTTCCTGCGCGAAACTGAAACCGCTGAAAGCTAAGCCAGTCAAAGCGATAACTAAAACCTTGATCATGTTTTTCACAGTATCACCTCCTCTCTCTTAGACGTGATATTTCCAAATTGCTTCAAATCTTCACGGAAATAAAAATCCAACGCTGCGACGCGCACTTGGAAAGCCGTACACAACACCTGGAATATCGAATTGAATTGATTTCTCCCTCCGCATGATCACTGTAGGAGGTTTCCGCTCTTATTGTTGAGCGCGAGAAAAATTTCGTGCGTTCTGTGGTGATGCCCTTTGCGAGGAACCTCGCAAAGGGCATCGGTGCTGGACACAGCCCAGCTCAAAAGAGCAATTGAGCACGGACCGAGCAAATGAGCGGGGTGCGCCTCCAACTGCACCATTAAAAAGCGCAGCGGAAGTCGCAGGATGCTACCCCCCGCAAGTTGTACTTATCGAGCGAACCTCTTTGAGTTTCCTATAGCCGTCTTTTCACTCTATCCGCAGCATCTTGAGTTTTTTCGCCTCCACGCTCAATGTCTTCTCCCACCCCGTGAACTGTATTGCAGGCGAACGAGCTAAGAATACCGGCTAGCGAACAGGCTAATATCAGTGCCGAGAAGATTTTTTTACGACAATTCATAAAAAGTCACCTTTCTTTCTCGAATCAGTCACGATCGTGATCGTGATCTCGGTCATGCCTTCTGTCACGGTTTTGCCCGTAGATAGTTCTTCGATCTTGACGAATTTCTCTCTTCTGGTCGCGAATCTTCTCATTGTACTCGCGGGCTTCGTGCTTATCGCCCTCGCGAATCTCGTGCTCACGTTGCTGTCTTAGCTGTTCGAGCTGTTGCTGATCTCGGCGCAGTTCTTGACGCTGCTTGTGATTACCCGGCGGGTTTTCATCGGCATAGACGCGTCCGCCTGGAATCGTCAAAGAACCCGCGAGTAAACTCATGGCTATTAATGATATCGATTTTTTCATTGTGTGTTCCTCCTCTCTCTGGAAGAAACGCAATCACCATACCAAGGTGTAAATATTAGATAACGCTAGATTTGTGCTATGCGGAAAGCAGAATGGAGGAAGGAAATTTCGTGCGGCGTTTTGAGACTTCTCTTACTGTCCCAATTGGGCGACAGCTCTCATTGCTGAGAAAGACTGTGCGGAAATCGTGCGCGGATAAGCGGATAAAAAGAAGGCGCCTTAGGGGTCAGACGCCTTCTGAGTTGGCGGTAATCTGTGGCAGCACTTAAGCTGTGCACTCACTACCTTCCCTGCCTAGTGGAGGTTCGATGGCCAAGAAGAGACAACTCGTAAAACGAGTTTCGCCAACTCTTGATTTCAAGAATAGCTCTTGAGGAACAGAAAAAAAGTACCAGAGCAAAAAAAAGCCCCAGCAGGCGAAGAAGTTCGATAATTGAAATTGCCAGATAGTGGGTAGTGGATCAGTTTGAATTTGGACTAATTTTTTTCCCCTAATCTAGCGCGAAATTCTTCTGTGTGCCTATCAAGGCAGTCTGGACAGAAAGCTCCCCTGGAGGATGTTCGGTAGTGACTTCCTCATAGTTCGCAGTAGGCCAATATTTGCATTCCTGATAGAGATGCCAAAATATCTCATCTCTTAGCCTGCGATACGTGAGTTGCTGCGGCATGAAAATGTGGTCGTTATAATAAGTCCACGATATCAGCTAACTCCCAAACTTTGCTAGTCACCCCGTGGCCGTAACTGAACCACTCTAAAACCCATTTGTTGTCGGAAATCTGACAAGGCATTAAACCAATTGCAAATTTAGATAGTCGTGTTACGTAACGACCATGGAACTTCGGAATCATCCAGTCATGTTCTGCGACGGGGTGAGGACGTGGCCTCCGAAGTGGCAGCAGACATACGGTCCAGGCAATGCGTCGGTTGCCGGAGAAATCGGTAAACTCGACGCGATTTTTCTATCCAATATAACCCCACCCCATAAAGTCTATGTCCTAACCATCACTGATGAGGGCACTTCCTATCTCGGCTCTTTGATATTTGAAAGGCCAATATGCGCCACGGCGGTTTTCGACCTCTTATATAAGCAGATCGGTAAACCTCTTACCGTTCTTGGTTCAATGGATTTGCCATCCTGCTTTGGCGATTGAACCATCAGCGCAACACGCTTGCCGTGACCTAAACCATTACGAAATCACCCCGACCACGTGCGGAAGACAACTTTTGACACTACCGTCACCGGCTGTCTGAAATCTCATCCATAATTTTTTATGATTGTTTCGAGCCGCCGAGCGAATACAATAGTGTTTTTCGACTGGAGGTGTGCTATGGCGGCTACGAGACATTATGATGAAGATCTCAGGTCGATTGGCCAAGCACTGGAAGCTAGAGGAGACATTATTGACTTTGAGCTAAAGCGACTTCCAGATTTGTATGTCGTCCGTGGCACGTCAGATAAGGGCGGCTCGCTACGTTCGAGCGCACGCCAGTGGCTGTCGGAATTGCGTAACGGTTCTGCCACCGACCCGATAATTTTCGGTCCAGGAGACGTTGAGAAACTATCCCAAGCCGGGCGAGCGAGGCGCTCTAAACCTGGGCAGTTTACGAATTTTCGTACTGTTTCGAATATCCTACGCACGATAGGTGCCTATCTCGAATCAAGGGAGGTCGAGCTGGTTGAACTGCATAAAAGGCCAATTACCGTGACACTGTCGTATCGAGATAAGGCAGGACAAGAACATGAAGAAGAACGCACCATCTCTTCCTTCTATTATTTCTTTCTCGAGCTTTACGGAAAGCGAGGCCTGATGCAAAGAAACGGTGTCGCGTAAGAATAAAAGTAGCGACACTTTGCAACATCTATCGTGAATCGCAAAGTATGAAGTATGCACCGCTCGCAATTTTGACTTTCATTTCCCTTTTTCTTGCCGCAGGAGAACTGGATGCTCAGTCCAACACGGCGCTGGAAGATACGGAGAACGTTCTCGTGTATCCCTCGATTCCGGTTGTCGTCAACAAGTCAGTCGTTGTTCGCCTACCTAGAAAGGCAAGGAAAGTGTTTGTGACTCAGCCTCAGATCGCTGAGGTCGTAGTGGTCGCCCCGGATCAGCTTTTGATTAACGGGAAGGCGGTGGGGGCAACTTCTCTTGTGGTTTGGTTCGAGGAGAAAACCAAACGTCGTAAACAATAGAAACTTCGTAGAGCAGCACCGGATCTTTATCTTTTTTT
>WNGO01003510.1_pt1 | contig 17011 bp, 17 predicted proteins | sample 5400511 | NCBI WGS metagenome assembly WNGO01 (sample SAMN13153380, study PRJNA577476) | soil metagenome | isolation source: 20 cm soil or saprolite under Garry oak tree replicate 2 | place: USA:California | collected 2016-06-15 | reverse complement strand
AACCCCGATATTCCGACGAGGGGGTGCGGGCATTTGCCGGTCCCCTCGCCGTGTACACCTCGTGCGAATGTCAGCCCGCCTGGTTCAAGATCGTGCACCAGGCGGGTGTCGGGCGCGCCGCGCTGCGGCTCATCGCCACCGACGGACAGGGCCGCATGGATGCGCGCGCGCTCGCGCACAGCGTCGCTCACGATCGCAAGCAGGGGCGGGTCCCTGTGCTCATCTCGGCCACGGCCGGCACGACCGGCGGCGGCATGGTTGACCCGCTGGCGAGCTGCGCGCAGATCGCTCGCGAGCACGGCCTGTGGTACCACGTCGATGCCGCATGGGGCGGAGCGGCGCTGTGCTCGGATCGGCTGCGCGGGCTGCTCGCGGGCATCGAGCTGGCGGACTCCCTCACCATCGACGCGCACAAATGGTTCGCAACGACCATGGGCTGCGGCATGTTCATCACCAGACACCCGGCGGTGTTGAGCGAGGCATTTCGCGTCAGGGCCGACTTCATGCCCTCCAATGCGCAGAGCCTCGATCCCTACCTGAACACCCTGCAGTGGTCGCGGCGCTTCATGGGCCTGCGCTTGTTTCTCGCACTCGCCGCGGCCGGCTGGCAGGGCTATGCCGCACACGTCGAGCGGGCCGTGGAGGTGATCGAGCGGGTCAAGGCGCGGCTTCTCGCGCACGGTTGGTCCGTGGCCAATGACTCGCGCCTGGCGGTGCTGTGCGCGGTCCCGCCGCCCGGGCACCCCGGGGTCGGCGACATCGTGCGCTGCGTGCGCGCTTCCGGGCGCGCCTGGGTCGCGTGCGCGACCTTTGAGGGGCGCGAGGTCTTAAGGGTGTGTGCAACGCACGGCGAGACCAGCCTCGCCGACGTCGATGAGCTCGTCGCCGCGCTAACCGCCGCCGTTTGATGCGCCGAGCCGCCGCACCAGCAGCTCGACCGAGGCAATGGAGCGGAAATTGTCCGGGGTAATCTCGGCCTGCGGAATCGTGAGATCGAACTCGACCTCGATCGCGAGCATGAGGTTGACCATCTTGATGGAGCTCATCCCGAGCTCGCTCAGGCGCGCATCGATCGGCAGAGGTCGGGAGGCGGCCGGCGGCCCGAGAATCTGCCTGATCAAGTCGATCAGGCGCTCACGCGTCGTGCGGTCGGAGAGGCCGTCGGTTGAGAGCTCGTTCATGGCCCGGACCATCATGCCTGCGCCTGGACGGCCGTGCCCGCGGCGGCCTTCGCCTTCGCGACCCACGACAGCCAGTTGCGGTACATCGTGAGCGCCGCGGGCCGCCAGCTGCTGAGTGCGCCGGCCGCGGCGGCGGCCGGGAAGTCGGTGAGCAACTCGGCCGTGCGCTGCGACAGCGCGCGATCCTGGAACTCGCGCAGCGCCGCCGTCGCCTCGGCGGAGAAGTAGCGGCAGGGCAGAGGTGGGTAAGTCGACTGCTCCCCGCTCAGGAACCGCCCGACATCGCGCCGGTACTCCTTGAACAGCGTGGTGCGCTCGTACTCCGGATGACCCTGGAAGAACAGGTGGAGGCTCCGGCGCTGCTTCACGAACACGTCCGCACCCGACTCGGGCGAACAGCTGAGGATCGCATAGCCGGTGGAGCGCAGCTGCGCCACCGGCAGCTCGTTCCAGCGGGAATGTGGCATGCGCAGCGGCGCGCAGACGCCACGCACGAGCGGGTGGCCCGCGAGAACGGCGTGCTCAAAGACGCCGAAGCGCTTCTGCTCGAGGCGCCGGCGGCGGACGCCGTCGAGCACCTCAACGGCGGCGTGAGCGGCGAGGCACGACCAGATGCTCGAGACCGTGTGGGCTTCGGCCCAGTCGAGCACCTCCACGAACTGCGCCCAGTAGGGCTCATCGCTCAACGAGGCCGCGCGCGGCTCCGTTCCGGTGACGATGAGTGCATCCGGCGCCTGCCGCAGCAACTCCTCGAGTCGCCAATAGGTGCGTTCGATGCGCTCGCGGGCGGCCGGTCCGCGCGGCACTCCCGGGAGGCAGGAGAAGCGCAGCCGCACCGGATGAGAGCCCGCCGCCGCTTGCAGCAGGCTGCTGAACTGGCGCTCGGTTGCCTCGAGGGCCGGGTCCGGCATATTGTTCAGCACACCGATGACGATGGCGTGCGAGCCGGGGCGATGAGCGCGGCCGCCGTGCACGGGCGGCGTTGCGGATCGCGCCGGCTCGACCTGCAGTGGCATTACTCCTCGCCCCTTATTGCGATGCCCGTCATGCAGCAGTAGGGTACTTGCCAGGGCCTGTTAACACTACTGGCGCCGGGATGAGCGGGAAGACGCATGGAGGCGACGAACACCAGCTTGAGCTTGTCGAGGCGGCCAAGGATGCGGCGAAAGCCCCTGAGTCCTCTGACGCGCCGCTCGATTGCCTGGCGGCGTCGGTAGAATGATCAAAGCACCATCGGTCATGGCGGCCGGCACCCCGGTCGACTTCAAGACACGCGTGCAGGCGGCCACCGCGGTCGCCGCGCAGCACGCCGCATCCGTCGACAGCGCCGCCCGCTTCCCCGAGGAGGCGTTCGCGGCCGTCAAGTCGCAGCGCCTGCTCGGCATCCTGGTGCCGCACAGGCTCGGTGGCGAAGGCGCCGATCTGGCGCAGGTCGCGGACGTCTGCTACCAGTTGGCTCAGTCGTGCGCCTCGACCGGCATGATCTACGCGATGCACCAGATCAAGACGGCCTGCATCCTGCGGCACATGCGCGACAGCCAGGCGCTCGGGCGTTTGCTGCGCCGCTTGTGTGCGGAGCAGCTGCTGCTCGCGTCCTCGACGACCGAGGGCCAGGGCGGCGGGAACGTCCGTTCCAGCGAGGCACCGGTCGAGTACCGCGACGGCCGCATCAGTCTGGAGCGGCGCGCGAGCGTCATCTCCTACGGCGCGTACGCCGACGGCATCGTGACCACCGCACGGCGCTCCTCCGATGCGGCGGCCTCCGATCAGGTGCTGGTCGCGTTCCTGAAGGACGACTACACCCTCGCGCGGCTGCAGGGCTGGAACACGTTAGGGATGCGTGGAACCTGCAGCGAGGGCTACACGCTCAAGGCTTCGGGCACGGCGGATCAGATCCTCCCGGAGCCGTACGAGATCATCCATCCGCAGACCATGGTTCCCTGCGCTCACCTGCTGTGGGGCTCGGTGTGGGCGGGCGTCGCTGCGGACGCGACCGCGCGCGCCCAGGCGTTCATCCGCCAGGTGGTGCGCCAGAGTGGCGGGCAGCTGCCGCCGGGGGCGCCCCAGTACACCCGGGCGCTCGCATCGCTGCGGACCCTGCGCGGCATGTTGGCGAGCTCGCTGCGCGCCTACCAGCGCTCGATGAACGACCCCCAGGCGCTGGCGTCGCTTGAATTCCAGACCATGATCACGCTGACGAAGGTGGAGGCCTCCGAGCTGGCGGTGTCGATCGTCCTGACGGCGATGCGGACCTGCGGGCTGTCCGGGTATCGCTGCGACAGTGAGTTCAGCATTGAGCGGCATCTGCGCGATGTACTGTCCGCGCCGATCATGATCAACAACGATCGGATACTGACCAACCTCGCGAACTCCTCGCTCCTCGCGCCGATTGCGGCGTCGCTCGGCGATTGACCGCGCTCCTTCTCACATGAGTTTCGATGTACCCGATCCCCTGCAGCGCATCGGCGCTGCGCTGTTCAGGCCGCTCGGGGTCGACGGCGTGTACGCGCGCACCGCGCTGTACGAGGACCTGGTGGAGCGCCTCGCCGCCTTCATCTCGCGCCAGCGCGACCGGCGCGCGGAGATCCTGCGTTTTCCGCCGGTCATGAGCCGCGAGCAGCTGGAGAAATCCGGGTATCTGAAGAGCTTTCCCAATCTGCTCGGGTGCGTGTGCGCGCTGCACGGCACGGAGGCCGAGATCCGCACTGCGGCCGAGCGCTACGAGGCCGGCGGAGACTGGACCGTGGCGCTCGCGCCCGCGGACCTGGTGCTGTCGCCGGCGGCGTGCTACCCGGTCTATCCCCTCATCGCCCGCCGTGGAGCCGTTCCGCCCGAGGGACTGCTGTTCGACGTGGCGGCCGAGTGCTTTCGCCGTGAGCCCTCGCGCGCGCTCGACCGACTGCAGTCATTTCGCATGCGCGAGTTCGTGCGCATCGGCTCACCCGAGGAAATCCTGGCGTTTCGGCAGCAGTGGATGGAGCGCGCGCAAGATCTCGCCGCGCAACTCGCGCTGCCGTGCAAGCTCGATGCGGCGAGCGACCCGTTCTTCGGACGCGTCGGCCAGGTGATGGCGGTGAGTCAGCTGCAGCAGTCCCTGAAGTTCGAGCTGTTGATCCCGTACTACGCCGGGGCCAGGCCCACCGCCTGCATGAGCTTCAACTACCATCGCGACCAGTTCGGCGTGATCTGGGGCCTGCAGGACCAGGCCGGTGCCACCGCGCACACCGGTTGCGTCGCCTTTGGCATGGAGCGCCTGGCGGTGGCGCTGTTCTGCATCCACGGTCTTGAGCTCGGGCAATGGCCGAGCTCGGTGCGGGCAGCGCTCGCTCTGTAGATCGAGCGATCGCGGGCCCTCGATCCGCGCCAGCTTCCTTCACATGCCACTCGACCCGCACGTCAGGCGCCTGTTGGAGCGGCTCGCCGCCACCAATCCCCCGAGCGCCCGCAGCCTTACGATCGACGAGCGCCGCAGCGCGCTCGAGCATCTGCTGGCTTTTTCCGGACTGCGCGAGGAAGTGGCGCACGTCGAGAATCGCGTACTGCCCGGGGCGGACGGCCCGATGGCGGTGCGGCTGTACACGCCCTCCGGCGCGCCGCGCGCTCCTGCGCCGGCGCTGGTCTACTTCCACGGCGGTGGGCTCGTTGCCGGCAGTCTCGATTCGCACGACGCGATCTGCCGCTCGCTGACCAACGCCAGCGGCTGTCGGCTGATTTCCGTGGACTACCGTCTGGCGCCCGAGCATCCCTTTCCGGCGGCACTGGCCGACGGCTACGCGGCGGCGACCTGGGTGGCCGCTCACGCAAGCGAGCTCGGCACCGACGCCGATCGGATCGTGCTCGGCGGTGATTCCGCGGGCGCCACGCTCGCCGCCGTCGTCTGCCAGATGGCCGCCGCGGCTGGCCACCCGGCGTTCGCGCTGCAGCTGCTGATCTGTCCGATCATGGACGCCTGCGCCGTCACCGATTCGCGCCGCGCCTTTGCCCAGGGCCACCTGCTCGATCAGGCGACTCTGGATCACGATCTCGCGCACTATCTCGGGCCAGATGTCGATCGCGCGGATGCGCGGGTGTCACCGCTGCGCGCGGCACAGCTCGAGACGCTGCCACCGACTTGCATTCACACCGCAGAGTACGATCCTCTGCGCGATGAGGGCGCGGCTTACGCCGAGCGGCTGCGGCTGGCCGGCGTGCAGACGACCTACCGGTGTCACTCCGGTATGATCCATCTTTTCTACGGCATGGGGAGACTGATCCCGTATGCGGCCACGGCCTACAGGCTTATCGGCGCCGACATCCGCTCGATGCTCGCCTGACAGCTAACGCGAAAGACACGCCCGATGGTGGATCGCCTTCAGGTAGAGCGGCTGCTGCAACAGCTGTATGCGGCGCGCGTCGGCGGACGGCTGGACGAGCTGTGTGCGCTGTTTGCCGAGGACGCATTCTTCAGGATCGCGGGCACCAGCGACGGCAAGCCGATCGCGGTGGCGGCCCGCGGGATCGGCGAGATCCGTCACTGGCTCGCGATGATGGTGAAGACGTTCAAGCTCAACCGCCGCGAAGAGCTGGCCACCGTGATCGACGGTGCCCGCAGCGCCGTGCATTGGCGCGCCGACATTCATTCCCGGATCACCGGCGCCGTCGTGTCCACCGAGCTCGTCGATCTGATCGAGGTGCGTGCCGGGCAGATCGCCTCGTACATCGAGTACTTCGTGCCCTACGGACCCTGAAGACCGTCAGCATGGGAGATCGCGGCTGCGACGGTTCGACCGTGGCTCGGGCGACTGGCTGCAGCTCGGGCCGGGCCGTAACGCCGATGCCCCCGTGGCTTGCGTGCCTCGTACGACCGGCGGGTTTTTCGGTAAACTTCGCCTTGGCGGCGCGTGATGATGCTGCGACATGATGTCGGCCCCCGGAAAGAACCATGAGCGCTGAGCCGACCGATCTCTCCCGCCTCGCGACTGGCGCGGGGTCGGCCGTGCCGCTGTACTTCGAATCGGCAGCGCACACGCTCTTCGCCTGGTTGCATCGGCCCGCCGTGCAGGCAGCGCCGAGCCTGGGTTTGGTGATCTGCAAGCCCTTCGGCTACGAGGCGCTCTGCGCGCACCGCGCTATGCGTGCGTTCGCCGAGGCGGCGGCGGAGCTCGGCGTGCCCGCGCTGCGCTTCGACTATCGGGGCACCGGCGATTCCGCAGACATAGACCCCGCGGGCGATCAGATCGATGTCTGGCTGCAGGACGTGACGGCGGCTGTCAGCGAGCTGCGCCGCCAGACGGGCGTGGAGCGCGTGTGCCTGCTCGGAGTTCGGCTGGGCGCACTGCTTGCCATACTGGCCGCGGCACGATCCGAGGCTGTAAAGGCGCTGATTGTCGTCGCACCCGTGCTCAACGGCCGCCGCTACGTGCGCGAGTTGCGCACCACACAGCTCGCCGCAGCCGAGCCGGGCACCGTCATCCGCAGGGATCCCCAGGCGCCTGGCGTCGGCTCGATGGAAGTCAGCGGGTTCTCCCTGTCCGCAGCCACCCTTGCGCACCTGTCGCAGCTGGAGCTGTCGGCGCCGGCGCAACCCCCGGCTTCCGAGGTGCTCATCATCGACCGCGATGATCTACCGGGTGCGCGCGGATGGAGCGAGTTGCTGCCCGGGCTCGGGGTTCGCACCCGCTATGTCGCGCTGCCCGGCTTCGTCGAGATGATCCTGACAGCGCCCCATTTGGCGGTCATTCCGCAGTCGATGCTCGCGGCGGTGCGGGACTGGCTGCGCCCGCTGCAGGGCGCTGTGTCAGCGCCGTGTGCCGGCGATGGCGAGTCGCACCTCGGGCGAGGGGAGCCGCGGCTGCCCGCGCCGCGCCTGCCGCTTGCGGGCAACGGGTACCCGACCGATGTGGCGCCGAGTGAGTGCCCGGTCTTCCTCGGCGCGGAGCGCAGCCTGTTCGGCATCGTCACCGAGCCGGCGGCGGACGAACCGCGTCGCCGCGCAGTGATTCTGCTCAACGCCGGGGCCACTCATCACATCGGCTCAGGCCGCGTGTACGTGTCGCTCGCGCGACGCTGGGCCCGCCGAGGGTATGTCGTGTTGCGCATGGACCTGGCCGGCCTGGGTGACAGCGCGACGCGGCCCGGACAGCCGGATAACGAGGTCTTTCCGCCGGCCGCGCTCGAGGACGTGCGTACCGCGCTGGACTTCGTGGCCCGCCACTACGACGCTCGCGAGGTCGCGGTGGGTGGGCTGTGCTCGGCCGCCTACCATGCTCTGCGCGCAGCGGTAGCGGGGCTGCCGGTGAACCGCCTCCTGATGGTGAATCCACAGAATTTCGTCTGGGACGAGGACCAGATGAGCAGCGACCTGCCACCGGCAGAGGTGGTGCGCGACGTCGGCGGGTATCGCGAGCGCGTCTTCTCCGCGGCGGCCTGGAAGCGCCTGCTGAGTGGTCAGGTGAACATCTGGCACATCGTGCGTGTCTACCTCCACCGCGTGCGTATCGCCGTGGAAAGCGCCGGGCGCGATGCCGCGCGAGGGCTGCACGTTCGCCTGCCGCACGATCTGGGCTCGGAGCTGGAGGAGGTCGCCGCGCGCGGTATCAGAGTGGTATTTGTGTTCGCCCGCGGGGATCCGGGCATCGAGCTGCTCAGGATTCAGGGTGGATCAGCGGTCAGGCGGCTCGGTGATCGCTGCCACGTGCACATCGTCGACAGCGCCGATCACACATTCACCCAGAGCCGCGCGCGGGCGGTCCTCGAGCAGACCCTCACTGATGAGCTGTTTGTGCGTCACGATACGCGCACCGACGCAGTCGGGGCTCGCGCGCTCAAGGGCGCGGCCGGCAGCGGCGAGCACCCTGCAGGGGGCGCCTGAAGAACAGCGGCCCGCCCCGCGCGGGTAGCCGCTGAGACTGCGACTGCTTGCCGTGCCGGATAAATAGCCGCCTCTTTTTCCTGCACCTTGAGTATCCATTGTGCGAGCCCAGTCCGGGTCGAGGACGCTGGTAACTGCTACCATCAGGAAGCCTATGAGCGAAGCCGCCGATGACCGAGTCGCCGTACCCTTATCGGCATCCACTGAGTGGAAAGTCCGGCTCGGCTTCGGGTTTGCGCTCACCTGTCTGGGCGTGGTGGGGATAGTCTCTTATCTCAGTGTCGTGCGCCTGAACGAGAGTGCGGCGCGGGTTGAGCGCACCCACGAGGTGCTCAGCAGCCTCGAATTGCTACTGGCAGCCGCAACCGACTCCGAGACCGCTGAGCGCGGGTACGTCATCACGGGCGATGAGAGCTATCTGGAACCCTACCGAGACGCTGGCGCGGTCATTGACGGCCAGACGAGGCGACTGCGCGAGCTGACGGCGGACGACCGTGCTCAACAGCAGCGGCTCGAATCGGTGGTGGCGCTCGTGACCGACCGGCTTGCCATTTTACGCGCAGTCATCGAGTTGCGGAAAGACCAGGGCTTCGCAGCGGCACAAGGCGAGATTCTCGCGGGAAAAGGTAAACAGTTTCACGATCGGATTCGCCGCCTCATCGGTCAGATGGAGGATACCGAGACCTCCTTGCTCAAGGAGCGCGAACAACTGACCCGCCGTAGTTCCACCATCGCTGAATGGGTCATCATCGGGGGCGGGGTACTCGCGTGCGGACTCGTCGCTCTGGCGCTGTGGGCGATCCGCCGGGACTTTGCCGGCCGAACCCGAGCCGAGCGGGCATTACGCGATGCGCGAGATCAGCTCGAATTGCGCGTCCGGCAGCGTACCGCGGAGCTAGAGAAGGCCGGAGAGACGAAGGCACGGCTGGCGTCCATCATCGAATCCTCCGACGATGCGATTGCCAGCAAGAATCTGGAGGGCATCATCACCAGTTGGAACCTTGGGGCCGAACGGCTGTTCGGCTATTCCGCACAGGAGGCCGTGGGCCAGCCGATGGCCATGCTGATCCCGCCGGAGCGTGCGAGCGAGGAGCCGATTATCCTGGCACGAATTGTGCGCGGTGAAACGACTGATCATTTCGAGACGGTACGCATTGCAAAGGATGGACGAAGAGTTGATGTCTCCGTGACCATCTCCCCCCTCCGGGACAGCCAGGGCCGCATCATCGGCGCGTCCAAGATCGCTCGGGACATCACGGACCGCAAGCGCGCGCAAGTCAGGGTGCAGGCCCAACTCGCGCGCCTGCACCTGCTTCACCAGATCACCCGCGCGATCGGCGAGCGGCAGGACATCCAGAGCATCTTTCAGGTCGTCATCCGCACGCTCGAGGAGCAGCTGCCGGTGGATTTCTGCTGCATCTGTCTGTATGACCCGGCCGAGAATTGCCTGATCGTCACGAGCGTCGGCTTGCACAGCGAAGCACTGTCGATGGAGCTTGCGATGACGGCGCAGGCTCGCATCGAGATCGATCAGAACGGCTTGTCGCATTGCGTGAACGGCCGGCTCGTTTACGAACCGGATATCACGCAAGTGCCATTCCCGTTCCCCCAGCGCCTGGCGAGAGGGGCCTTGAGCTCGATGGTCGCAGCTCCCCTGCTGGTGGAAAGCAAGGTGTTCGGCGTCCTGATCGCCGCCCGCCAGCAAGCGCACAGCTTCAGCAGTGGCGAATGCGAATTCCTGAAGCAAGCGAGCGAGCACGTCGCGTTGGCGGCCCACCAGGCCCAGCTCTACAGCGCGCTGCAACAGGCGTACGACGACTTGCGGCAGACGCAGAAGGCGGTGATGCAGCAGGAGCGTCTGCATGCTCTGGGTCAAATGGCGAGCGGCATCGCGCACGATATCAACAATGCCAGCTCTATACCGAATCGCTCCTGGAGCGGGAGCCGGGCTTAAGCCCAGGCGCCCGCGGTCAGCTCGAAACCATCCAGCGCGCCATCGATGACGTCGCGCAAACCGTCGCGCGGATGCGCGAGTTCTATCGCCCACGTGAACCGCGATTGACGCTGGTTCCCGTTGACATGAACGCCATAGTGCAGCAGGTCGTGGCCCTGACGCGTGCCCGCTGGAGCGACATGGCACAGCAGCGCGGCATTGCCATTGCGATGCGGACCGAGCTGGCCCCGGACCTGCCGGCGATCATGGGCGCCGACAATGAAATTCGGGAAGCGCTCACCAACCTGATCTTCAATGCCGTCGATGCCATGCCCAACGGCGGCCCGCTGACGTTGCGAACCGGAGTCGCACAGCAGAAAGGACCGGATTCGCAGGAGCCGGCGGTCCGCCGATTCGTTCAGGTCGAGGTGATCGATAGCGGCATCGGGATGGATGAGGACACGCGACGCCGATGTCTGGAGCCATTCTTCAGCACCAAAGGCGAGCGTGGCACGGGGCTTGGACTTGCGATGGTCTATGGCACGGTGCAACGCCACAGCGCGGATATCGAAATCGAGAGTGCAGTCGGCCAAGGCACCACCATGCGCTTGACTTTTGCGATACCGCCCACGCCCGCTGTTGGTGCAGCCCTGTCAACCACCGCCAGTGCGGTGCCGCCGCTGCGTATCCTGGTCGTGGATGATGATCCACTGGTGCTCAATTCGCTGCGCGATGCCCTGGAGGGGGATGGCCACAGGGTGGCAACAGCGGATGGTGGTCAAGCCGGCATCGATGCTTTCCTTGCGGCACGCGCACAAGGCGATCCCTTCCCTGTCGTGATTACCGATCTCGGTATGCCCTACGTCGATGGGCGCAAAGTGTCCAACGCTGTGAAGACTGCCGCTCCGGGGACGAGCGTCTTATTGTTGACCGGGTGGGGGCAGCGACTGGTCGCCGACGGGGACATCCCGCCGCATGTGGACCGCGTCCTGAGCAAGCCACCGAAGCTGCGCGAGCTGCGTGAGGCGTTGGCGCGAAGCCTGGATGCTCGGGTTGCGTGATCGTCGATCCCGGCATGGCAGCGGATGTGCGCATCTTCGCTCTCATCGCCGCGGCACAGCTCCGGTAAAGCCCGAGCCATAGCATCTACGAGATCTGAACTGCCGCTGGATCAGGTTCGCATCGCCGGGTCGACGGCGAACTCCAGCTTCTACTCAGCTTGTAGTTGCCGGCAGCACGTCGAGACGGTGGTCCGAACGGCGCATAGTCATATTTTCAAGGCTATATGGACGTTGCATACACTACTGCCCGGAGAATGCCGGCCATCCTGCCCGCGCCACCACCACCACCAGGCTTCTGGCGAAGGCTTGTAAATTCCTTGGCGGCCCAGTGCGGACGTTCGCGAGCGGCTGGTCCTGGCCGCGCGGGTCTCGTGTCGAGGAGAAGGCGATGGAACGCATCTGGGAATGTCTCAACGGCTTTACGCTATTCTCCACCGTACTGATATCGTCAATTGCCCTGCTGTTCCACATCAGGTGGTCACGCCGCGGCACGGCACTCGGCCCCACGATCCTGACGACACTCGGCATATTCTTCTGCTTCGCGGGCATTGCCTGGGGGCTGCTGGATTTCGACCCGAACGACGTTCGCAGCACTGTCCCGCACCTGCTCGGGGGAATCCGCACGGCGTTCTGGTCATCCGTGGTGGGGATATTCTGGGCACTCACGCTCAAGATCCGGGTCGCGCTGTTTGGCGACGCAACCGTACCGGCGTCCGGTGCGCAGGAAGGGTCCACCGTGGACGACCTGGCCCGTTTGCTGGTGCAGCTCAACCGCTCGATTGCGGGCGGCGATGATTCCGGTGTGTTGAGCCAGGTCAAGCTCTTGCGTGCGGACAGCAACGATCGCATCGACAGGCTGACCGAAGCATTCGACAGATACGCGGAGAATATTGCAGAGACGAACTCGAAGGCGCTTGTAAGTGCCCTATTCGAAGTGGTCCGGGAGTTCAACGCGAAGATCAATGAGCAATTCGGCGACAACTTCAGGCACTTGAACTCCGCCGTCGAGAGGCTGGTTTCCTGGCAGGTTCAATACGAGAAGCAACTGGAGGCCTTGATAGAGCAGGAGACCGCGACCCGGGAGAGCATGACGGAAGCGGCTTCACGCTTCACTGATATCGTGAACATGGCGTCGGAATTTGCTGCAGTGGCCCGATCGCTGCAGAACATTGTGGGAGCGCTGAATAACCAGAGTGAGCAGCTCGCGCGGGCGCTGCTGCTTCTTTCTGGGCTGATAGCCGAGGTGAAAGAGGGGTTGCCGATCATAGAGCAGAGAATCGGTGAGATGATTGCTCGGAGCGAGCAGGGCGTTCGGCCGAATCAGGGGACGCTCGGGGCAGTGTCGCGACATCCAGCTGAATCCATTCAGGCCACGAGGGCGCAGCGGTGAGCGACGCTTTATCCGCGGATCGGGCGGCCGCATCGGAAGCTCATTGGATTCCCTTGAGCGATTTGATGACCGGGCTCATGGTCATGTTTCTACTGATCGCAGTGTGCTACATGATACGGGTCGAGGCGGACGCCGGCAGGGTAAAGACGGTGGCCGTTGCGTACAGTGAGAACCGTGACGCCCTCTATGAGGACCTGCGCAAGGAGTTCTCCGCGGATCTGCCCAGATGGCACGCCCAGCTCATCAAGGCGGATCTGACGCTGCGGTTCTCGGAGCCGGACATTCTGTTTGCCCCGGGCAGCAGTGAGTTGAAGCCGGCTTTCAAGGACATTCTGGACGACTTCTTTCCCCGCTACGTGAGAATTCTGACCTCGCCGAAGTATCGGGATGCGATCAGCGAGATCCGTATCGAGGGACATACATCATCGGATTGGACCGGCGCTACATCGCCCGACGACGCCTATCTGCACAACATGGAGCTCTCGCAGGCACGGACGAGATCAACCCTGCTCTACGTGCTGATGCTCCCGCAGGTTCGCGGCGACGTCGACCGGCTCCGTCGCCTGGTGACCGCGAACGGATTGTCTTCGTCGAGGCTGATTCTTAATGCATCCGGAAAGGAGGACGCGGCGCGCTCGCGGCGTGTGGAGTTCAAGATCCGGACGGACGCGGAAACGAGAATTGCAAAGATTCTCGAGGTGACGCGCTAGGGCCTGTACGACCGCGTCTTCAACCCCCTGCACCCGGACGCCTCGAAAGGGCGCAGGCGCGGCCATCCTATGACCGATTCACGGAGTATGTGTCGGGTTTAGCGAGCTGGATCCGCTGCCAGGGCACGTGCCCGTATGTTCTGGGCCTTTCGCCAGATCATGCTGCGGTGTTGCCCGAGCATGCGACCGATGTCGGGCAGCGACTTGCCCTCCACGAGTGCGGCTACGATCCGCTGCTCCTCCTCAGAGAGTCGCCCCCGCAGCGTGGCCTGAATCCGGGACCACTCCGCGCTCTTTTCTCCCATATGGGTCTGTCCTTACCGCAAATCCCCTGGATCAGAAACGCCTTTCGTACTCGCGTGAAATGCGCAACAGGCTAGCCGCATATTGTGTTTGCGTTGCATTCGCGTCTTCCCAATCGAAGGGGTACGGGTCGACGTTGGTTGCGAGATAACGCAAAACGATCACTTCATCATACGCAGGCAGAATCCTCTGCAAAAGACGGCGTTCAGCCTGGTCGGCTTCTTGATACGGGTGCGGGTTTTTTCTTCCATCAGTCGGCCATTCTCGCACCCCTTCAAAGGACACATAACTTCGCGCCCGATTGATGCCGACAATGCCGATGCAAATCGGACTGTCGCCGTGCCGCTGGAATTCCGATACCTGGTTGATCATATCGGTTCCGACGCGGTCGAGCTGCTTAATCATGGCCTTTGCGAGGACTTTCACCTCGATGCCGATGTCGACCGTAGCCACTTGCCCAAACGACACCAGATGCTCGGGCACCACGATGGCCGAAGCATTGGGAACGCGCTCGCCGAACGTGCCGTCGCCCCGGCGGGCGCTTCTGCCGACCGAGACGTTTGCGACGTTGATAACTCTCTGCTGGCCACGGACGGCGGCGATAAACTTAGGGGACCGCCCCAGATCGAAGAGATCGTCGTAGAGGTACGAGGCGACCTGGTCTCCAATGTTTGATCGACGATGCAGATAGCGCTGTCCGTCAAAGAGCCCGCGAAACCGTTCCAGGAGCTTATAAGCCATGCTCCAGGCGCCTCCCCCGTGTGAGCCGTGGGGCAGGGTAACGCAATGCTGGTCCTCCGTCCCAGGCTAACCGGCCAGCGTCAATTGGCAGTGCAGACCGTGCTCGGATGCGGAGAACCGCTTTTTGGCTTGATCGTAGTAATCACTGTCGATCTCTACGCCGATGCTGTTGCGTCCCCAGGCCGCTGCTGCGAGATTCGTCGTCCCTGTGCCCATAAACGGATCAAGAACAGTGTCGCCGACGAAGCTAAACATCCGCACAAGCCGTTCGGCGAGTTCGAGCGGATAAGGGGCCGGATGGTTTCGTGTCGACGCCCCCGTCACGTCTGACCAGATCTGCTGGAACCACGCTCTATGCTGATCGCCTGAAATTACGCTAAGAACACGCGTCTCGATTGACGGGCTGCGATATCCCCCCGGTTTGCGCTCCATCAGAATGAACTCGATGTCGTTCTTTACAACCGAGTTAGGTTCATAAGGCTTCCCAAGAAAACCGGCGCCATTTCCTTGAGCTTCGTATTTTGCGTTCGCAATCTTGTACCAAATGATTGGCGCGAGATTGCTGAAGCCAAGGTTCCTACATTCCACTTGAATCGAAGCGTGCAGCGGAACGACCGTGTGCTCGCCGCCGTTCTTCCTACGTGACAGGCATACATCACCGACAACGCACACGAGGCGACCGCCAGGCACGAGGACGCGGTAGCAATGAGCCCATACTCGATTTAGTTCCCGAATGAAGGCCAGATAATCTTCGATATGGCCCATCTGCCCATCGCTGTCGCGATATTCTTTGAGTGTCCAGTAGGGGGGCGACGTCACGATAAGGTGCACGGTCTTGTCTTTGATGAAGCCCAGTTCGCGAGCGTCGCCACGGTAGAGCACATGGCTGGTCTTAAGGCGCCTCACGTGCGATTCGATTCGAGCGACCGCGGCTGGGTCTTTCGCAATCTTTGGCATCGCGGTTTGATGGTCGCCAAGCGTCGCGAGATCGACCGGGAAGTCACGAGCGACGGAAATGATATTGCTCGCGCGTGTCTTTCCCGGTCTCTTGGCTGATCGTAAGTTGCCGGATGCGTTGTCTCTTAGGGTCATCTCCGATCCTGCCCAGTATTTGCGAACAGCGGCCATTGCTCGGCTACGTATCTTTCCGCGGCCTCGCGAACCACCCAGGCGAGCGATACTTTCTTCGCGGCCGCCAGCTTTTCCAAATCCTCGTAGATAGCCTTGGGGAAGCTGACGGAGGCGCGAGTGGTTTTCGGCGGTGGCTTTGCGGATTTGGACTTCGCGACCACATCGGTTTCCGGCGTTCGTGCTACTGCATCATTCTACACCACTGTGGTGCGCCCCTGGTGGTTTTGTTATGCGGCCTTGATTCTTGGTGGGCGGTACTGGGATCGAACCAGTGGCCCCTGCCGTGTGAAGCCTCCATCTTGGCCGCGGTTCGTCCCGCCCGCCACACGTCGATTTGCCGCATGCACTGCAAATGCACTACAATGTAATGCATTATGGAATCACAACTCACGGTGCGTCTCCCGGCAGAACTAGCCACGGCGCTCGAACGTACTGCGCGCAAATCGGGTCGCAGAGCATCCGAAGTCGTGCGAGCTGCTCTGCGAGAGTACTTGCGCCTCGGTTCCAGTGGAAATGCTCGGCCGGGGGAACGTGTGCGGGCTCTCATCGGTTCGGTGGACTCGGGCGTAGCAGATCTTGCCGAGGAGCATCGCGCGTACATCCTGGAGTCTCTGCAGCGTGCCAGGTGAATTGCTCCTGGACACGGGCGCCCTGGTCTCTTTGCTCGACCGCAGCCAGCGCCGTCACAGGGAATTTGTTGGGTTTTTTCAAACCTGGCGGCGTGAAGCGGTCACCACTGAGGCGGTCCTGACGGAGGCAACGCACCTTTTGGCGCGGGTGTCCGGCGGCGGGGTTGCCTGTCTGGACTTCGTGTTGTCGGGTGGCGCGGTGCTTGTGCCGACAAGCCCCGCGGCCCTCCGCCGCGCGCGCGAGCTCATGGTGCAGTATGCGGATTGCCCGATGGACTTCGCAGACTCCACATTGGTTGTTCTCGCTGAAGACCTGAAAACCAACATTGTCCTCACGACTGACCGACGGGACTTTTCCGTGTACCGTACACACGGTCGAAAGCGCTTCGAGATCCCGATCTGACTCGCGGGCGATTGGTCGATCGGTTGCTGTGATCGGCCTGCGGCCCCTGCCGTCTGAGAGCAATTTACTTGAGTCCGCGAGCCGAGCGAATCAGCACTTCCGCCGGTATCTGAAGCTTGTCGTGGAGCTTGCGAATCATGTGCTATCAACCGTTCGACATGACCCTCACGCGGAGCGTTAGCGGCTGGGTGTGGCGCAATATTGTTTTCGGCGGTTTAATTGGACTTGCCTCCAGGGGACTGTCAGATGGCAAGACAGCCGCGATCCGATCGTTGGCAATTCGTGTCGCAACTCCCAAGGGTGTTCGGATTAGCCCTCATCACCACGCTCGTTTCTCTGTGCGCCTCCTGTGGAGGCGGTGGAGGAGGCGGAGGAGGTGGCTCGGTGTCGTTTTGAGCGGGGACTGTAGGCCACGACCCACAGAGCTCCGCTCAGCGCACGCCGCCGCCGGCAAGCAGTTGCTCTCCGGTTAACCAGTGGGAGTCATCCGAGGCCAGGAACACCGCGATCGACGCGATGTCGTTCGGCTGACCGATCCGACCCAGCGGGGTTTGTGCGACCGTGCCGGCTTCAAAATCGGAGCCGATGAAACCGGCCGCGTGAGTACCTTCGGTTTCGACCATGCCCGGGTTTAGCGCGTTGACGCGAATCTTGCGCGCGCCAAGTTCACGTGACAGCA
>WNGO01001665.1_pt1 | contig 17036 bp, 10 predicted proteins | sample 5400511 | NCBI WGS metagenome assembly WNGO01 (sample SAMN13153380, study PRJNA577476) | soil metagenome | isolation source: 20 cm soil or saprolite under Garry oak tree replicate 2 | place: USA:California | collected 2016-06-15 | reverse complement strand
GCAAACAACTCAATCAGCATCTTCGCGTCGGTCTCGCTCATGTACTTCCGATAGATAGGAAGTGCGAGCATGGGCATGTCTATCTTATCGACGGCATCCTCAATTTCGTCCCAGACAGATTGTGGATACCAAGGTGGAAGCTGCTGTCGTTGCGATTCCAGCTTTTCGTGAGTCAATTGGCGGGAAACGGCGAAGACGTGGCAAACAGCAAAATACGTACGCAACTGCTCCTCAGTTACAGGATGGTCTGGAGGTTTTGAATCGAGTTCCTGTGATGTCGTTGCAGAAACACTCGGTTCCTGGGCAATGAGGACATTCGGTTGCGCCACTACGAGAAATAACATGCAGGCAAGCCATTTCGTGCAATTCATAATAGTCAGGCTCTGTGGACTGTGATCGCCAGTCAATGGATTCTAACTTAAGGTAAGTAACCTGATTGCACTGACTAAGCCAGCTTCCATCCCATCTCTTCCTTCAGGTCTTGGAAGCAAGTGATCTTACATGCCTGATAAACAGCGATCACGTCCCCAAGCCGCTAAGGTTGTCGCATTCTCATGGGCCAGCCGTCGGGAGGCGGCCAACCATGAGGAGCAAAAGCAAGGGGAAACGGAAACTGGCTCGGCGGAAGACCAAGCTCGGCCTTCCGGATCTGGATCACGCGAAAGCCGCCGTGCAGCCGTGCTTGCTAGCTTGCATTCGCCGGAATCGCAGCGTAGCTATCGACACGCGATTGACGAGTTTGTTGGATGGTATTGTTCAGAGCCTCGGCTGTCCTTCAATAAGACAGTTGTCACCCGTTACCGAATTCACCTCGAAGATCGCCGGCTGGCGCCGGGAACCACGAATGTGAGACTCGCGGCCGTGCGCAGACTGGCCGACGAGGCGGCTGATGCCGGCTTGCTGAGCCCAGAGCTTGCGGCCGGTATTCGCCACGCTCTTTGGGTTGTACAGCAATTGCGAGAAGCTTGGTCCTACAAACAGTCGCACAGATTCTTGCTATTCGACCGCGACACAAAGTTTGGAGCCGATGTGGTATCGGCGGTGAGGAACATGGGAAGCGAGCCAACTCGCACGGCCTTCCGCAGTCCCTGCTGGCAGAACGGGGTTGCTAAGCGTTGAGTGGGAAGTTGCCGACGCGACTTGCTGGACCACGTGATCATCCTGAATGAGCGGCATCTCAAACGGCTAATGTCTTCCTACCTTCTCTATTATGAGGACCGGACGCATCTTGGACTCGCGAAGGACGCGCCTTCAGGTCGGCCTACGGCAATTCGGTCTGTGCGTGAAAGCAACATTCAATCCTTTCCGAGACTCGGCGGGCTGCACCATCGCTATGCGGTGGCAGCGTAGTTAGGAAACATTCTTCTGGAGACCAAACTCTATCTTGTAACCCATCTGCGGCGCGGTTAATGTTTTCTGCGAGTTTGGTTCGCCGATCGACAAACTAGCCTACGATCTCAAACCGAAGGCTCCCGCCGAACAGAAACAAATCCTTTTCATGTCGGGGACAAGATTTGGCGAACTACAACCGGTTTCGAACCGTTGCCGGCCTCTGATTCCTCGAGGCGGAGCGAGAGCAGCCAAAACCTCGCTCGCGATGGATCTACGACGGGTTCCCTAGACCGTTGTACCCCCCGGTTGTAGACGTGGCCCCCCCTCCTTAGTCCTTAGTAGGTATTCGCGCTCTCACACAGTTCAATGGAATTTATGGACGTATTGGAATTCTGAGCAAAATGAGTACCCCTGCTTTTTGGAGTAGGAGCCCTCGCTCCAAGAATTCTCAGCGCGAAATCCACTCTTTGTTTTCAGTGATTTATACCTGCTGCGAATCTGCACGGTCGAGCAAATCGAGCGCTATCATGCACGGTAACGGCACGGTCGAAGCCTAAAAACATAAATCGAAGCGAGCAGAAAACCGGAAAGTGCTTTAGAATGAGTATCACTTCCACTGTGGGCGTGTAGCTCAGCTGGGAGAGCACCTGCTTTGCAAGCACGAGAATTCATTCTAAGCACTCCATTTGCTGCTTGAGTTTCTATTGTTTCCAACAAACTGGGGAATCTGCTTCTCGTTCAGAACTAACCCCAATGGCCTCAACCTCGGTCACAAATGCACGGTAAATGCACGGTAGCGCACCTGCTTCTGTCGCGCTCTGATTCGCAGTGACAACAGCAGGAGAATGCACGGTGGGCACAACGTCCGTCCGCTCGGTCAGGGATGCACGATTTGCTGAAGCAATTTTCTAAGCCAACCGATCCTTTGACCTTTGTGAGCATCGCCGGGCTATTCTTTCTCATCGCTGCCTCGGTGGCCATCCTTCCCGCCATGCGGGCGTCATCGCTGGACCCTGCTGATACATTGCGACACGAATAACTACGATTCCCATGGCCGACATTTCGGAGCCGGGCTTAATTGCGCTACGTGCGCTACAAAATCAGGCGAGCATAGTTGCAGCTTAGCGTCGCATCTCGGTATAGTAGAGGGACTGACTTACGGAACGCGCCCGTAGCTCAGTTGGATAGAGCGTCTGGCTACGAACCATGGCAGTGCCAAATCTAAGCTGTTGAATTGGCTCAAGTTCCCCTGTGCAACCCTCTCACTAAGTGCGCTACGATTTGCGATACAAAATGTCCTATGTTTCTTGTGTGTTCTCAGAGCCGCTTTCAATTGAAGCAAAGGCCGCTCTCGCCTACTGGTCCGCGTGGTCAACCTTAACAATCCAATATCCGCGAGCTGACCTTTCTCGGGTGCCGGAACACTGGCAAATTTTCGGTGCCCGCGTTTCTGCATTAACAGGCTCTCCTCGTCTTGCTGTGAATCCGCCCAATGCGGTTCTGAATTATCTTTATTCCGTTCTGGAAGCCGAGGCCCATCTAGCTGCAGCCGAACTTGGACTTGATCCAGGCTTAGGCATGTTGCATCGAGATACGCCAAATCGTGACAGCCTCGCATGTGATCTTATGGAGCCCATCAGACCCCTTGTCGATGCATATCTGGTGTGCGATCTGATTCTGCTGTGCACAGCGAGCCCGGGCGTGAACCACAGTAAAAGCCGAAGTCCCATTTCGACCGGCATCGTAAGTGTACCGGCGTGGCAGGCTTCCTAGCGTTCAATTGATCGAGGCACTGGGCGGAGGTTGGGACTCGTCGCAGCTGCCCGCGCAGAAGGAACTGGTGGCCAGAACGCCACAGTCAATACACTGAGGCAAGGGCGCAAAGAAGTCTCAGGCGTTTTGAGTGTTGCCGAATCTAAATGCCCGGGCTGCGTTGTAAGCTCAGAATGGACCTGTCCACTCAGTGGGCTCGGGGATATCCACCGGGAACACGCGAGACGCCGACGTTTGCGCCAGAACACCCTCGCCTTGATGAAACGCGAAGAGTCGAAGTTGCTTGTGACTGGTCTCCGCGTCAAGGACGTGCTCAAGGGCCTAAAAACCTAGGCTGGCAAAACAAACTCGCAGTAGGGGAGCGCTGAAAGCGCAAGACTTCGATGCGCTACAATCTAGTTTGGAAAGTTTAGCCCGCGTTGAAGGGCGATAAATCGGGGACTTGTGCGCAACGAATCCAACTCCGGCTCAACGCGCAGAAACACGAGCCCATTCGAACGATCCCCGTATGCTTTTTCAAGCCAGTCCATGGCTGCGTCGTTCTTGGCAAGCCCGGCGTAAACCACGCCGATATAAAACGGCGAAACATACTGTTTTCGGGATTCTGCGAAAAGCAGCGTCAGCAACTCTTGCGCCTTTGCTTGGTTGCCAGAGAGCGCATGGGCGTGCGCCAGCGCCGAGACCATCAGAGGGCTTTGGTGGGAAAGATCGGAAGCTTTGCGTAGTTCGGAGATTGCCAAATCAAGCTGGCCTTTTTGCTCGTAAGCTTGCCCGAGAATCAGGTGCGCCCATTCGTAGCCCGGATCCATCTCGAGTGTGGTTCGAAGCTGCTCGATAGCGCGGTCGTACTGCCTCGCAAGGTAGAGCCGCCATCCATAGCTGGTATTGATACTGATCGAAAGTGGGTCAAGTTCGCGCGCCTTGTTAATTTGCTCAAAGCTTTCGTCAATGCGGCCCATCGCAATCAAGTAGAGCGAGTAGCGTTGATACGCAGTTGCATAGCTCGGGTTCAGCCTTATAGCTTTCTGAAATCCCTTTGACGCGGTTTGCCAGTCCCAATCGTAGTTGAACTCCGCTGTCGCGAGAGAAGTTTCCGCCTCGGCCAGCGTGGGGTCCAGTTCCAGGGCACGAAGCGCCGCTGCCTTTGCTTTCGGCCCTGCTCGTGCAGCCGGAGCATTCCCAAACATCGTTGCGCCAATAATGCCATAACAATCGGCGAGTCCCGCGTATGCCAGTGCGTATTGCGGGTCTTTGCGCGTCGCGTCTTCGAAGTACCCTATTGCTCTCTCGAATCCTTCTCCCGATCGTTTGTTCCAGTAATAGCGGCCTTTTAAGTAGTCGTCGTAAGCCTCCGGCACCAGAGTCGTCTTCTTCGAGAGCCGCTCTTTATCTTGCGAGGAAAGATTTATCCGAATTTCATCTACGATGGCGGATGAGACTTGATTCTGCAGCGAGAGAATATCCCGCAGTTGCGTTTCATACGTCTCGGCCCACAAATGCTGGTCCGTCGAAACCTGCACCAGTTCGGCCGTTATGCGCACGCGCGGCCCCGCTTTCAACACCGTTCCTTCTACGACAGCATCCACGTTCAACTCACGCGCTATTTGCAAAAGTGGCTTCCGCGTGCCCTTGTACGCCATTGCCGTGGACCGGGAAATCACGCGAAGCGAGCGGATCTTCGCGAGGTTGGCGATTAGATCATCCGTCATCCCATCTGCAAAATAATCCTGGTCCTTGTCGCCGGAAAGGTTCTCCAGTGGAAGCACCACAAGAGAAGTGCTCCGATCCGATTTCGGCTTGGTCACATCAATGCTCCGGGCGTAATGAACAGCGACTTGCGAAGAGACGCCGGCGATTACGGCTACGGTAATGAGGACGAATGCCAAGCGCCGCAGCACAAGCCGCGGACTGCGTTTCGTCTTATCGACCGAAACACCTTTTAGCCTGTCGCTCTTAGAGAGCAACGGACCTGCGGACGCGTCACTGATCGGCCCCTCGGCAGAATCCATGGACGCGGAAGACGTAGAAGTGACCTCTTCTACGGGAGCGATAAAACGATATCCTCGACGAGGGATCGTCTCAATGAACCGAGGGTTGTCCGACGAATCGCCCAGAGCCTCGCGCAGCCTCATGATCGCGGTATTCAGGCTGTGATCAAAGTCGACGAAGGTGTCGCTGGGCCAGAGGCGCCGTTGCAATTCCTCACGAGAGACCATCTCCCCATGGTGCTCCAAAAGGATAGACAAGATTTGAGAAGGCTGGTCCTGTAGCTTGATACGTATGCCATGTTTGCGCAGATCGCCAGAGCGGAGGTCGAGCTCATATCTGCCGAAACGTAGAGAATTCGTCGAGAGCGTCGAGTTTTTCATGGCGTCGATTGTGGAGATCGGGGGCAGTATAACGCGAGGACCATTGGAGGCAAAGGGGCGAATTTGTTACCAAGGGTTTTAAGTGGTTTGTTTTGTGTAGGGCAGCTTGTGACAAATAAATGTTTTCGATGTGACGCAATAAGACTTGCATTGCTTGGGACGAGCGAAGCAGAGTGCGGCTCATACTGGGAACGTCCGCGTAATGGCAATCAGGGGCTTGAACGGACAGTCGAGGGTCTGAGCAAGTGGTGCCTGCCACGAAGGAATTTGTTCGTGTTCGGAATCCTGTGTCTGGCAAATGAGGAGGATGAAATGAGCATCACTGGAAGACAGCAAGGCTTGGCACTGAGAATCGGCGCGGTCGTGCTGGCGCTCTTGGTCGCAATTGGCGGACTTGCTGGTACGGCACATGCCCAGGCGGTGGGAGCGGCGCTGTCGGGCCTGATTACGGACGAAAAAGGGGGCGCTGTGCCGGGCGCCACCGTGAGCATCAAAAACCTCGGTACCGGGGTCGTGCGAGAAGTCAGCACAAATGGAGACGGCTTCTACTCCGCGCCCAACTTGCTCCCAGGAACGTATGAAGTGCGCGTGACGGCGCAAGGATTTCAGACCCTAGTCCAAAAAGAAATCGGCCTCACGGTTGGCGCGCAGCAGGCTCTGAATTTGAGCCTAAAAGTGGGCCAGCTCAATCAAACCGTCGTGGTAAGCGCCGCGCCGCCAGAAGTGCAGACGTCCTCCTCCACCATAAGTGCCACGGTCGATTCCAACACTGTTCGAGAGTTGCCGCTGAACGGGCGCGACTGGACGTCACTGGCGGCTCTGGAGCCGGGAGTCACGAGTATCCCCAACCAGGCGGGGACAGGATTCAGCGCGAACAAAGGGAACCGCGGCTTTGGAAATCAGTTGAGCGATGCCGGTCACCGCGCCAACGAAAACAGTTACCGTGTGAACGGTATTAGCATCAACGATTATTCGAATGGAGCCCCAGGCGGCGCGACCGGACTGAACTTGGGAGTGGACGGGGTCCAGGAGTTTTCCGTCCTCACCAGTAACTACACTGCGGAGTATGGGCATACGTCTGGTGCGGTCATCAACGCCATTACCAAGAGCGGTGTCAATGATTTCCACGGCACGGCGTTCTTCTTTGACCGAGACAAGATTTTTGATGCCAAGAATTTCTTTGATCCTGCAGGACCCATTCCTTCTTTCCGGCGCGTTCAGTTCGGAGGGTCCGGGGGAAAGGCTCTCGTCAAGGACAAAACATTTGTGTATGGAACGTATGAGGGAGTTCGTCAGAACCAGCCTCTGTCCAGGTCCATCCTTGTGCCGACGCAAGAGGCACGCAACGGCATGCTGTGCGTCTCGTCCAGTGGCAACCCCTGCGCATCACTGACATCCGTTGCAGTGGACCCAAAGGTCGTGCCGTATCTGGCTCTCTGGCCGTGTCCAGCGGGATCCGCATGTCAAACTGCGACCAATTTGGACATCGTGAGTCTGAATGTTTCACTGCCCGGTGTCTCAAAGGAAAACTACGTTACGGGAAGGATCGACCAGAAAATATCCGAAAAGGACAATCTGTCAGGCAGTTACTTCTTTGATTCCGGTCCGCTTACCCAGCCGGACCCGCTACTCAATGCCAGGCATAGCGTCTTCTCGAGGAGGCAGATGGGCAGCGCCGAGGAGACCCATATTTTCAGTCCGCAGTTAGCCAATACGATTCGGCTGGGTATTAGCCGCGTGCGAGGGGATATTAACTTGCCGGTTTCCGGTGACTCAGTCGCAACAAACACCGCTCTCGCCGTGGCCCCAGGCGCGAAGGCTCCACCGCAAATTGGGGGGGCCGGCCTCACAACCGCGATCGGCTTGGGAGGACTTAATCGTTTTCTGCATCGCTGGACGTCCGGCCAAGTCTACGACGACGCTTTCTTGAATCGGGGGAGGCACACGATAAAATTCGGATTTGCTTTTGAACGAATGCTGTACAACGTTCTAGAGCAATTAAGTCCAAATGGCCGATTGAACAATTATGGCAGCCTCACAGCGCTGCTGACCAACACACCCACCAAGCTCAATGCACTTGCTCCGGGACACAGTCTTGAGGTCGCGATTCGGCAGAGCCTCTTTGCCGGGTACGTTCAGGATGATTGGCGACTGCGTCCGAATCTAACCGTCAACTTGGGCCTGCGTTACGAAATCACGACGCTGCCTAAAGATGCCAACAACCGGATTCAGGAAATCACAACTCTGGCGAATTGTTCAGCCAGCCCAACGGCGTGCGGACCGGTTCCCGTCAACAGCTTTATCGCGAACAACCCAACGACCAAGAACTTTGAACCACGAATCGGCTTTTCGTGGGACCCCTTCAAGAATGGAAAGACGGCCGTACGAGGTGGTTTCGGGATCTTCGACGTGCTGCCGCTTCCTTACGAGTTTGGCCTGAATACCGCAGCAACCTCTCCATTCCAGATCATCGGCCAAGATAAGCCGGGTGCATCGTCCACTGCCGCAAAAGGCAACTGCGCCGCCGACCCCTGCTTAGGAGTCACTCTGGGCAACGGCATTGACAACAACGTCGGATTTGCCCCGAACGGGGTCAGAAATCGTTATGTCCAGCAAGATCCCAAGCGTGCCGATGTGCTGAACTGGAACCTTAACATCCAGCGGGAGATCGCTCCGACTTGGACAGCCATCGTCGGATACGTCGGCTCGCGCTCGGTACATTTGTCTGTCGCGGCCGATGACATCAACCTGGTTCAGCCTTCGGTAAGCTCCGCGGGAATTCTCTTCCCAATAAACGGGACAGCGATCGATCCAAACTGGGCGGGGGGCACAGGCGGGGCTGGCATTCGCCCAGTCATCTTTGACGGCGCATCCTCGTACGAAGGCGCTCAAGCTCAACTCAAGAAAAGCATGAGCCACGGAGTTCAAGGCCAGCTTTCCTACACCTATGGCAAATGCAAAGACACAAGTTCCGCTCCCGTTACAGGCGATACTTACGTGAATTCGATCGCGGTACCTCTTCTATTCGTGAAGTCGTACAGGGTCGGTGCATGCGACTTTGACATACGGCAAACATTGGTCGGAACCTTCATCTGGAATGTTCCAGGTCCCAAGTCGGGGCTTGCGTCCTACGTAGCGGGCGGATGGGAGATCGGAACCATCTTGACTGCGACGACGGGCTCACCGTTTACGGCAACACTGGGAGCAGGGGGCGATCCGCTTGGCACCGGGTTTAACGGAGACTTTTCCATGGACTTCCCAAATATCACCAAGGGATGCGATCCCATCCACGGAGGCGTTCACTACCTCAACCTAAACTGTTTCACGCTGCCAACTGAGCCGACTTCGTTCGTAGGATGCGCGCCCAATTCCTTTCCCGGTGCGCCCGCAGCCCCCGCAGGTACACAGTACTGCCAGAATCTCGTGGGTAACGCGGGACGCAACAGTTTGTATGGGCCGAGACTCACTACAGTTGATTTCTCGGTATTCAAGAACACGCACGTCCCGAAAATCTCTGAGACTTTCAATGTGCAATTCCGCGCGGAGTTCTTCAACATCCTGAATCATCCGAATCTTGCAGCGCCCAACTTCTTAAATGATTCGAACAACTCGATTTTCAATCCGAACGGGAGTGTATCGGGAAACGCAGGTGTGATTGGTTCCACGTCTACCTCATCACGCCAGATTCAGCTCGGGTTGAAGCTGGTTTGGTAAACGAACGGACATGCCGCAGGCGGAGGGAAGTCGGCCAACCGGCGCTCCTCCGCCTCGCTTTCCGCGCTCATGAATGCCGTCGGGAGCATGGGCGGGGCTCGCTCTTCGACGATTACTCCGTCCATCGCGGTGCACCGGGGCTAGCGCCACACTCTGGATCTTGCGGTGTTGATAACCGTTTGTTCTAGGCTCTTATTCTCGCTTGCAGATGCGGGCAGGAACATCGAACAGAGTTCCTCGGAGAGAGGATTGCCGATAGAAAGTTCCGGTACGTCGAAGTTTCCGTTGCGTGTGGCCAGAAAAAAGAAGAAATCGTGGCTCAGATTCATGGTGCGTTTATCCGTGACCATCGGTGGCGGATCCTTTTCGCAAGAAGACTTGATGTGGAGGACGCGTTTGCGAATGTGAGGCTACAGCGATGAGAGAAACTTTTCTTGTGAGTGCGGCGGCAGCAGGAGCTCTGCTTTTGGCCGCCGTAACAATGAACGCGCAATACAAAGAAGCGCTGAAACTCGTTCAGACGATTCCGTTGCCGAACCTAAAAGGCCGCATCGACCACATGGACGTGGACGTAAAAGGCAAACGCCTTTTTGTTTCCGGACTCGAAAATGGGTCAGTGGAAGTCGTTGACCTGCAGGCCGGCAAATGGACGCGGAGTATCCCAGGCTTGCAAAAGCCGCAAGGGATCGCCTACGTCCCGTCTCTAAACAAGGTGTTTGTCGCCAGCGGAGACGACGGAATGCTCCGCGTTTTTCGAGGTGACACGCTCGAACTACTCGATTCCATCAAGCTTGGCCTCGGTGCGAACCGCGTCACCTACGATGCGCGCAAAAAACTTCTTTATGTGGGATACGGCGGTAAGAACTACGGCGAAGTCGGAATTATTGATGCCCGGAAAGACAAGAAACTTTACGACATTCGAGTTGCCGCTCATCCAGCCGAGATATTGCTGGACAAACCGGGGAAGAGATTATTTGTGCTGGTTCCCGTTGCCAACAAGATCCAAGTGATCGATAGGAAAACGCGAGAAGTTACAACGACGTGGCCGGTCAGCAGCGAGCGGCCCGGAGACGCCGCGTACGATGAATCCACGCAGCGATTGTTCTTGGGCACACGCACGCCCCCGCAGATGATTGCAATGGACACAAAGACTGGGGCGGAAGTGGCCAATCTGCCCACCGTTGACGGTATGGACGGCGTCTATTTCGATACGACGCGCAAGCGGATTTACATTTCGGGAGGCAGAGGATTCGATGCCGGATACGTGTACGCGTATCAGCAGAAGGGCGCAAACAGCTATGGGATTGCGAGCAAGATTCCCACGAAGCCAGGGGCCGGAACGTCGTTCTGGTCGCCGGAACTCAATCGCTATTACGTTGCGGCTCCCACTTACGACAACGATCTTGCGGCCGTTCTTGTATTCGAGCCGCAACCATAGACCGGCCGTGAGATTCGAACACAGATTCGGGGATGGAAGGTCAGGCCAGATTAACTCGAGGAAAAACCATGAAGAAACTTTTTGCTGTGAGTGTAGCCGCATTCGCCGTTTCTAGCGTTTTGGCATTCCGCGGCACCATGACGACTAGAGCGCAATTGACAAGCCGTGACATTCTCCCGCTGCAACTCGAAGAACAAATTCCAGTTCCGAATGTAGCAGGCCGCCTCGATCACTTTACCGCGGACGTGAAGCGCAAGCGTTTGTTCGTATCTGCTTTAGGGAACAACACCGTGGAGGTCATCGACGTTTTTGCTGGCAAGGTGATTCGAAGCATTAAAGGACTTAGCCAACCGCAAGGGCCGCTGTACGTTCCCGGCTTCGACAAGCTTTACGTCGCGAACGCGGAAGACGGCAAAATGAGAGTCTACGACGGCGCCACGTACACTCTTAAGAAAACGATTGATTTTGGGACAGACCCTGACAACGTTCGCTACGATGCAGCTTCCAAAAGGATTTTCGTGGGCTTTGGCGAAGAGGACGGCGGAATCGCAATGGTCGACCCGGCCACAGACGAGCGGGTAGGCACAGTGTACAAGACGGAAGGGCATCCCGAGTCGTTCCAGGTGGAAGCTGCCGGAGAGCACATTTTCGCCAACGTGCCGGACGCAGGGAATGTGGTGGAATCGATTGATCGTAAGACGGGCGCGGTAACGAAGTGGCCCCTGAAAGGTCTAAGAGGAAATTACGCGATGGCATTGAATGAAGAAGACCATCGGCTGTTTACGGTCACCCGGAAAGTACCAATGCTGGTGGTTCTGGACACACAGACGGGGAAGGAAGTTGCGAGATTGCGGGCGGCGGGTGAATGCGACGATGTTTTCTTTGATGCTTCCCGGAAACGTCTCTACGTCATCGGCGGCGAAGGAATCATCAGCGTGATCCAACAGCAAGACCCGGATCATTACGAGTTGATCACCAACGTGGCGTCTGGAATTGGCATTCGAACTGGATACTACTTTGCCAAGCGCGACCGGTTTTACGTGGGTGTGCCGGCGAAGGGCAACGAGCCTGCGCAGGTCTGGACATTTGAGGCGGAGGATTAGGAATTGTGGAAGCAGAAAGAGTCCTGAATTTCAGTCAGATTTAGAATTTGAAGTTGAGTTGGTGATGCACGACTACGAGAAAGGCAAAGAAGCCGGGGGCCAGAAGAATTCGGGCAGATTCGCGATGAGCTCAAACAGAAAACTCCGGCACTAGCGAAACTCTTCGAACCAGCCGACTAGGACGAAGTGTAGCTTGGCCGGGGGCACGAATTGAATTTGCCTTGCTCCAATGTCGACGCCGAGTTCTGACGAAAATAGGGGCCTATGATTGCGCGAATGGAACGGAATTCAAAAATTTGGTCCGTGATCCGCGTCTCGAGTGGAAATTTTCTCGAGATGTACGACTTCATGGTCTTTGGCTATTACGCTGCCGCTATCGGACGAGCGTTCTTTCCAAACGGAAATCCCTTTGCCTCGCTGATGCTGTCTTTGATGACATTTGGCGCTGGCTTTCTCATGCGCCCGGTAGGCGCTCTGGTCTTGGGCGCATACACAGACAAACACGGCCGGCGCGCGGGATTACTGCTAACTCTCTCTCTGATGTCAGTCGGAATTTTCACGATCGCCTGCACGCCAAGGTACGCTACGATCGGCCTCTTGGCTCCGCTGCTGGTCGTTGTCGGAAGATTGCTACAGGGTTTCTCGGCCGGCATGGAACTTGGCGGCGTTTCTGTCTATCTGTCTGAAATCGCCACTCCCGGCCACAAGGGCTTTTACGTGAGTTGGCAATCCGGCAGCCAGCAAGTCGCGGTGATGTTTGCAGCCTCCATCGGCGTAGCGCTCAATTCCTGGCTCCCGCCGGAAAAAATGAAGGAGTGGGGCTGGCGTGTTCCGCTGCTCTTAGGCTGCGCTATAGTTCCTTTTCTCTTTCGACTGAGGAAATCCTTGGCGGAAACCGATGAATTTGCTGCTCGTAAACATCATCCAACCAGCTCGGAAATTCTGCGTTCCTTGGCGCAAAACTGGCGCATTGTTCTGGTTGGAACCTTCATGGTCACAATGACTACGGTTTCCTTCTACATGATCACAGCTTACACGCCGACGTTCGGAAGTTCTGAACTCCATTTGACGAGCATGGACAGCCTGATCGTGACCCTCTTTGTAGGTGCTTCCAACCTTTTCTGGCTGCCGATCATGGGTGCTCTTTCCGACCGTATTGGGCGTCGTCCACTTCTGTTCGGCTGTACAGTTCTGATGTTGATCACCGCTTATCCTGCGATGCTTTGGCTGGTGCACGAGCCTTCTTTTGGAAGATTATTGGCAGTTGAGCTTTGGTTCTCATTTATCTATGGCAGCTACAACGGCGCCATGGTGGTATTTCTTGCGGAAATCATGCCTATCGAAGTAAGAACCTCGGGATTCGCTTTGGCCTACAGTTTGGCGACAGCAATTTTCGGAGGCTTCACGCCGGCGCTTAGCACCTATTTGATTCATGTTTCCGGGAATCGCGCCATTCCGGGAGTGTGGCTATCGTTTGCTGCCGCCTGCGGCTTGGCTGCAACTTTTTTTGCTAGTCCATCTAGTCCGAATCTTGTCGTCGACCAGCTCATAGCGACAGAATAGTGACCCTGCTCTTTTAGCCGCCTAGCGCTCCCCGAGGCGTTTCCCTGTAGGTTTGGATGGGGGAAATATTGCTGAACATTTGCTGTACAATAGACTGCAGGATGGGCGGAGAAGGTGGGACTCGCTTCGAGATTCCCATGGCGGACATTTCGGAGCCGGGCTTTAATTGCGCTACGTGTGCTACAAAATCAGGAGAGCATAGTTGCAGCTTAGCGTCGCATCTCGGTATAGTAGAGGGACTTACGGAACGCGCCCGTAGCTCAGTTGGATAGAGCGTCTGGCTACGAAAAAAAAGCTCAAATCCCACTAAGTCGTTTCTTTGGCGTCGTTTAAGCGCGATCCGGTCGCCTGTGGAACCCCTTCGATTGTCCCAACCGTTGTCCCAACTCCGTACCAACAATTGGGCGATTATCTGCGAAATCGGCTCCCATGCCGAAAGTCGATTTCCGCGAAGAAGTCGCAAACGTCGCTCTTGCCGAACTTCTTGAGCAGCACCCGTGCTAACCCGGCGAAAGGATGTCACAACCTTACATGCCCTGTGGCTGGAGAAATAACAATTCGCCAGCCACATGAGGTTAAGATCGAGAGCCTATGAACCGAGCAATCATTCTATTTTTTCTACTTGAAACAGTTTTCACTGTTGTTCCCTCCGCCGGTCAGCACTCTTCAGCGACCTCCATTACCGCCACCGTGGACCCCACCAAAACGTGGAACACCTGGGACGGCTGGATGCCGTGGTTCCGCGACATCCACGGTTACTGGACAAACCCGGACAGCCCGGCGACGGATTATGCGAGCGATTGGAATTGGGCTACCGACGCTAACCAGCGCTCCATGATGCTCATGGCACGCGACCGCGGGGCCAATCTGTTTGAAATGTTCTCTGACTCGCCAATGTGGTGGATGAACGAGAATCACAGCTCATCCGGCAGCGACGGCGGTGGCGATTGCCTGAATCCTGCCTACTCCAAGCGTTTTGCGATATACCTGTCGACCGTCGCCAGGTACGCGCGCGACCATTGGAACATCGACTTCCGCTCCGTCGAAGCCTTCAACGAGCCATCGCCGGGATGGTGGAAGTTTCCCGGGAGGCAAGAGGGATGCCACTTCGATTTGAGCACGCAACGCACCAGCCTCGCTGAGTTGCGCAGCGCTCTTGATACCGTTGGACTCCGCGACGTGCTCGCAGTTGCCAGTGATGAAAACAGCGTTGATGATGCGCTCAGCACTTGGAACAATTTAGATGATCGGACCCGCTTACAGATCGGGCGAATCAATGTTCATGGTTATTTTGCCGGCACGGAGCCCTACCGTGGAGCCAAGCGGGAACTACTGTCTGCTGCTGCCGCAGGTGCCTCTAAACCGCTATGGATGTCTGAATACGGAGATGGCGACGCCTCTGGTTTAACCTTGGCCCAAAGCATCCTTCTGGATGTGCGAGGCTTGCATCCGAAGGCGTGGATCTATTGGCAACCCGTGGAGCCGGAAGGTTCCGGCTGGGGGCTGATTAATGCGGAATATGTCGATACCGATGACCAAGCGAATGGCGAAATTACGACGCCGTTCGTGCGCGTAAATCGCAAGTATTTCGTCTTGGGACAATTTACGCGCTACATCCGGCAAGGATTTAAGATCATCGACATTGACGACCCGAACTCGATGGCCGCCTACGATGACCAAACGCACCGCTTGGTCATCGTCACCCTAAACAGCGGGATAGAAAAGCGCGTAAAATATGATTTATCGCGATTCACTCATATCGGTTCGAAGTTCACAGGAATCGCGACCACCATTGCGCCGGGGCATGGTGTCCCGGACTGGAAGCTGAGGCGCGACGGCCCTTGGACGATCAATGAATTGAAAAAAAAGAGATTCTGGTCGCGCTTCTATCCGAATACGATACAGACTTTTCTCATCGATGGTGTGTATGAGTAGCACATGCTCCACGCGCGTGAGCGCAGTTCAGTGCAGCTATTCCGTAGCTGCTACCAGCGCGGCCATTCGAAAATGAAACTCTTAACTGATCCGGCCAAGCAGGTCCTGAAGGCCGGCCGATGCTGAGGACTGCGTTCCGCGAGAGATTGCCAGCGCCTCGTTGTGTTCTTCAAACGAGGAAAACAGCTTCGTCATGGTGAACTTTTCGGTTTGGCAAAACGTACCCTTGGAGCGTGCGAAGTCAACGGTTCCAAATGTTGCGCACGCTACTCTTTGCCAGCAAGAGTTGAATGGCGCAAGGTATAAACAAACTGCTGGATGTCGGCAGTTTGTTTCGCTGTTTCCTCCACTTCGCGAGCGTGCAGACGCTCGAATTCGGCAAATTCCTGACGTGCACGCTCGGCAGCACCCGTGCGGATGAGCGCTTGTCCAAGGCGGTAGTGGATGGCCGCGTTGTCACGGTTAAGCTTGAGGGCCTGTTCATATTGGGTGATAGCGTCGTTGTACTTATGCCGATTCGCATAAAGGATGCCGAGTTGGAGAAATGCATCGGCGTTCCCTGGATCGAGCGAGACAGTGGACTTGAGCAGCGACTCTATCTCCGCCCATTCTGCCGTCTCTGGTTGGACCTGACCCTGCTTCCATAGAGTCATTGCGTAGTAGAAGCGGACCGAGGCGTTCGGCGGCCCAGTTTCGAGGAATCGATGCAGCCGGGACCTGACCTCGTCAGTTACAGGGGGCCAGAGGTTCTCGTAGGCCTTGCCAAGAAAGATGAGCGGCAAGGGATCGGCAGCATTCATGTCCGAGGCCTGGAAGAACGCTTTGGCGCCGTCGTCGAAATGGCCGAGGCCGTAAAGCGCGATACCCAGGCCAATTTCCAGGCGGGCCGAACGCGGGTAGCGGGCTATGCCGCTCTTAAAAACCTCAACCGCGGGTCCAAAGGTCTGATGCAGCAGCAGTTCCCCACCCCAATCGAAAATATTGCTCTCGCTCGGGTCCATGTGCGCGGCCTGTTCGAATTGGGCCACCGAGACCAGATAGTTTTTGGCCCGCTCTTCAATCTCTCCGAAGAGACTGTGAAGCTCCGCCGTATCGTTGATCTTAAGGAGCTGTTCCACTTGGCCTCGGGCTTTATCAAGGTTGCCCGTCTGTTCGTAGGCCAGGGCAAGGTCGTATCCGTTGTTGTAGGCGCGGGGATTCGTTTCCTGGGCGCGCTCAAGATAAGGGAGCGCTTCCGCCAGCTTGTCGTTCTGGATGTAAAACTCTCCCAGGTTATGGTTGGCATCGTAGCTTCGCGGTTCGAGCTCGACAACCTTGCGGAATTCCGCTTCCGCTTCCGCGTTTTGATGGAGGCGCACCAGGTTGGCGGCGAGCGTGGTACTAGCGGCCGCAGAACCTGGATGCAATCGCACCGCCCTTAGGAGATAGGCATGCGCTTTCTCATCCTGGCCAAGCGCCACATAGACCAGCCCTGTGAGTTCATTGATTTCGAAGCTGTTGGGGTTGGCTTCGAGGAGCGGGATAAGCTCCCGTTGTGCCTCGCTGAAGCGCTCGGCTTGGTAGGCAGCGACGGCGGCTTGAAACCGGCGTGTCGTCTCTTCACCGGCTTGGCCGGATTTTTCCGAGCGTGTTAGTTGTTCGGGACTGTCAAAGCCGGAACACGTCGCGCACCCGAAAAGGAGCAAAAGCGCTGCCGTCGACCGGCCGATTCCGAGATACCGGGAATAAACACTCGGCAGCATCGAGATCATGGTAGCACTGGTCCCGCGGCGACGGCCTTCAGGCAAACGCTCGGGGACCCGAGAATCT
>WNGO01002502.1_pt1 | contig 17039 bp, 15 predicted proteins | sample 5400511 | NCBI WGS metagenome assembly WNGO01 (sample SAMN13153380, study PRJNA577476) | soil metagenome | isolation source: 20 cm soil or saprolite under Garry oak tree replicate 2 | place: USA:California | collected 2016-06-15 | reverse complement strand
AGCAGATCCAGGATCAGCCGCCGGTTGGGCTCCGCCATCACCTCAAACGTCGCCCCCGATGCCATGGCTCCAACATAACCACTCAGCTATATACGTGTCAAGCTATGGACAGCGCAGGAATACCGGCGATGGCCGTCCGGGTTTAAGCTGACGTGGCGCGGACGTCCAGCGAGATCTTGGAGGGGGCGCAGACCATCGCCGTGGTGGGCGCATCCCGCGACCCGAGCAAGGCCGGCGGCTCAGTGCCGGAGGGCCTCCAGCGCCGGGGATTTCGCATCATCCCGATCAACCCTTACGCGGAAACCCTCTTCGGCGAGCGGGTGTATCGCTCCCTGCTCGACGTCCCGGAGAAGATCGACATCGTCGACGTCTTCCGACCGGCCGAGGACACTCCGGAGATCGCTCGCCAGGCGGCCGCGATTGGCGCGAAGTCGTTGTGGCTTCAGCTCGACATCCGCTCGGACGAGGCGCGCCGCATCGCCGAGGAGGCGGGCATGGACTACATCGAGGATGAGTGCACCGCGGTGGTGGCGTCCCTACACCGAATTCGAAAGTCGGCAGCCTGACCGTATAACCTCCACTGAGTGGCGGGCCGAAGGCTGCGTCCCAAACGGGACCGCACGATTGAATCCGAGCTCAAGTTTCGGCTGACCGGCGAAAACGATCACCGCAAGCTCCGCGCGATGTTGCGCGAGCGCGGAGCGCGCCACACCGGCCGCTATCGCGAAGAGAACTACCGATTCAACGGCCCCGGCAAGTCGACCCGCAACACCACGCTCCGGCTGCGCGTGTTGAACGGCGGACCGCAAGGCGTTCTGACCGCGAAAGGGCCCGCGAAGTTCAACCTCGGAGTCAAGACCCGGGAGGAAACGGAGATCGAGGTCCGCGACACGCACGCGGCGCTCGACATGCTCCAGCAGCTCGGCTTTCGCGTCGGCTGGATCTACCCCAAGCGCCGTTCGGTGTGGATGCTCGACGGCGTGACGGTCACGCTCGACGTCCTCGAGTTCGGGTGGTTCGTCGAGCTCGAAGGACCGGCCGACGTGCTACCGGAGATGGCGCGAAGCCTTGGTCTGAACGCGGCCAGGGCGCTGCGCGACAGCTACTCGGTGATGGCGAGAAAACACCAGCAGAAAAGACGACCCACGAAAGCGCCCGCGATCCCGGTGGTGGTTACTCCGCTCGCGGAGGAGCAGGCGAAGCCTTAGCTCCGTCACCTCTGGCCGGCCCGACCCAGACAGTCTGGATGTTGGTGAACTCTTTGATCCCGTACTCCGACAGCTCGCGCCCGTAGCCTGAGTGCTTCACGCCGCCGAAGGGCAGCCGGGCGTCGGAAGCGACCATGCCGTTGATGAAGACGAGGCCCGCCTCGACCTGCTCGGCGAGCTTCTTGCCACGCTCCACGTCCGAGGTCCAGATGTTGGAACCGAGACCGAAGTCGGTGTCGTTGGCGACGCGGAGCGCGTCGTCCGCGTCCTTGACGCGGATCACCGCGGCGACAGGACCGAACGTCTCCTCGTGATATGCCGGCATCCCGGGCTTGACGTTGGCCAGCACCGTCGGCTCGAAGTAGTAGCCGTCGCCGGAGATCCGCTTGCCGCCCACAAGCGGGCGCGCGCCGAGCCGCACGGATTCCGTGACCTGCCGCTCCAGCTCATCGACCAGGTCGGCTCGTGCGAGCGGCCCGACCTGATTTCCGCGGTCCATCGGGTTGCCGACCTTGAGCGCCGCGACCGCGCTTGCAAAGCGCGACTCGAACTGGTCGGCGACCGACTCCTCAACGATGAATCGTTTGGCCGCGATGCAGCTCTGGCCGTTGTTCTGGTTGCGCGCCCGGCACGCGACCGTGGCCGCGGTGTCGAGGTCGGCGTCCGCGAGCACGACGAACGGATCCGAGCCGCCGAGCTCGAGCACCGTCTTCTTCTAAGCTTTGCCCGCTGCCTCCGCGACCGTCATGCCCGCCTTCTCCGAACCGGTGAGCGTCACACCCGCGACGCGGTGGTCGGAGATGAGACGCTGCACCGCCGCCGAGCCGATGAGCAACGTCTGGAACACGCCCTCGGGGACGCCGGCCTCGCGGAAGACTTCCTCGATCGCGAGCGCCGATTGCGGCACGTTGGACGAATGCTTGAGCAGCATCACGTTTCCCGCGGCGAGCGCGGGCAAGCCCGCGCGAAATGCCTGCCAGAACGGAAAGTTCCAGGGCATCACCGCGAGGATCACACCGAGGGGCTGGAAGCGGACATAGCTTTCTGTCGCGGTGCTCTCGACCGCCTGATCGGCCAGCAGGCGCTCCGCGTTCTCGGCGAACCAGTTCGCCGTCCACGCGCACTTTTCGACCTCGGCCTCCGCCTCGACGATCGGCTTGCCCATCTCGGACGTCAGCAGCGATGCGTAGCGCGCCTTGTCCGCCCGAATCACACCGGCGACCGAGCGCAAGATGGCGGCGCGCATCCCGATGCCGGCGTCCCGCCAGCCCTGCCGCGCACCCGACGCGCGCTCCAGAGCGGTCTGGATCGCAGCCTCGTCCGCCTCGGGGAAGGAGGCAAGCTCCCGGCCTGTGGCCGGATCGATGGATTTCAGCACCCGCTCGAATCATGCCACGATTTGATCTGTGGCCCGAGCACCCGTGAAGAGGCGCGCGACGCGCCCCGCGACCACCCCGGCCGCCGGCCCATCCCCAGCCCCCGCGCCACCGGCTGACGGCCTGCAGCGCGTGGCCATCGAGGCCGTGATGCCCGAGATCGACGGCGGCCGGTTCCCCGCCAAGCGGGTCGTCGGGGAGACCGTCGTCGTGGAGGCCGATATCTTCGCCGACGGCCACGACGCCCTCGCGGCGGTGGTCAAGTACAAACTCCTCCCCATTCATGGGGAGGTCCCGGCGCAGCCGGGGGAGGGGCCCGGCTGGGCGGAGGCTCCGATGGCACCGCTTGCCAACGACCGCTGGCGCGGTGAGTTCCCGGTCACCGAGCTGGGACGCTACCTGTACACGCTGCAAGGCTGGGTCGACGAGTTCGAGACATGGAGCCGGCAGCTCGCCAAGCGCGTTGCCGCGGGGCAGAACGTCGAGGTCGAGCTGGAGGTCGGCGCGCAGATGGTGGAGCGAGCGTCGTCGCGCGCGGACGGCAGCCTGTCCGACGCGTCAAGCCTGGCCGCCCTGGCACAGGCGATCCGCGTAGGAGGCGTGGCGGCGGTCAACGCACTGCCAGACGAGCTGCGCGGCTTCATGCGCCGGTACGTCGATCGGAGCCGCGCGACGACCTACGCGCGTCAGCTCGAGGTGATCGTGGAACCCGAAAAGGCGAGGTTCAGCACGTGGTACGAGCTGTTCCCTCGTTCGACCGGCCCCGCCGGCAAACATGGCACGTTCAAGGACGTCGAGCGTCTGCTGCCGGAGATCGCCCGCATGGGCTTCGACGTCCTGTACCTGCCGCCCATCCATCCCATCGGCCACACCCATCGCAAGGGCGCCAACAACAAGCCCGCGCGGGCGGGCGAGCCCGGGAGCCCGTGGGCCATCGGCTCGGAGGAGGGCGGCCACAAGGCGGTGAATCCCGCCCTCGGAACCCTGGCCGACTTCCGCCGCCTGGTCACGACGGCCTCCGGCCAGGGCGTCGACGTGGCGCTCGACATCGCCTTCCAGTGCTCGCCCGACCACCCGTACGTGCGCGAGCACCCCGAATGGTTCAAGCACCGGCCCGACGGCTCCATCCAGTACGCAGAGAACCCGCCCAAGAAATACGAGGACATCTATCCGCTCGACTTCGAGAACGAGCACTGGCGGGAGCTCTGGCAAGAGCTCCTGTCGATCGTCCTCTTCTGGGCCGAGCAGGGTGTCCGCGTCTTCCGGGTCGACAACCCCCACACCAAGCCCTTCCCGTTCTGGGAGTGGCTCATCGCCGAGCTGCGCCGAGCCCGCCCGGACGCGATCCTGCTCTCCGAGGCGTTCACCCGCCCAAGGGTCATGTACAGGCTGGCCAAGGTCGGTTTCAGCCAGTCCTACACATACTTCGCGTGGCGCAACACCGCGTACGAGCTCTACCAGTACTTCACCGAGCTCGCCCAGCCGCCGATCCGCGACTTCTTCCGGCCGAACCTCTGGGCCAACACGCCGGACATCCTCACCGAGTACCTGCAGACCGGCGGCCGACCCGCGTTCCAGGCTCGACTCATCCTCGCCGCGACGCTGGGGGCGAGCTATGGGATCTACGGACCGCCCTTCGAGGCGCTCGAGGGCCGCGCGCGTGAGCAGGGCTCGGAGGAGTACCTGGATTCCGAGAAGTACCAGCTGCGAGACTGGAAGCGCGACCCTGTCGTCACCGAGCTCATCGCGATCGTCAACCGCATCCGGCACGAGAATCCCGCGCTGCAGAGCGACAGCGGCCTGCGGTTCCATTTCACGGAGAACGACCAGCTGCTGGCTTACTCGAAGACCACCCCCGACAATGCCAACGTGATCCTGGCCGTCGTCAACGTGGATCCCCACCACGTGCAGCGGGGCATGGTCAACCTGCCGCTCGAGGAGCTGGGGATCGAGCCGGACAGGCCGTTCCAGGCCCACGAGCTGATCAGCGGCGCGCGCTACCTGTGGAACGGGCCGCGCAACTTCGTCGAGGTCAACCCGCACTCGATGCCGGGCCAGATCTTCCGCTTCCGCCGGCGGGTACGCAGCGAGCACGATTTCGAGTACTTCCTGTGATCGAAACCACGCCAGGCCCCAAGCGCGCCGCCTCGGAGAAGTCGCGCCGGAAGATCGAGACCTCGCAGCTGGAGGACGACCCTCTCTGGTACAAGGACGCGCTCATCTACGAGCTGCACGTCCGCGCCTTCTACGACAGCGACGCCGACGGCGGGGGCGATTTCCGCGGCCTGATCGAAAAGCTGCCCTATCTGCAGGAGCTCGGCATCAACGCGCTGTGGCTGCTTCCGTTCTATCCCTCGCCACTGCGCGATGACGGATACGACATCGCGGACTACACGAACGTCAACCCGATGTACGGCACACTGGGTGACGTCAACCAGGTCGTCAGGGAAGCGCACCGCCGTGGCATCAGGGTGATCAACGAGCTCGTATGCAACCACACTTCGGACCAGCACCCGTGGTTTCAGCGCGCGCGCCGCGCGAAGCCGGGAACGGCGGCGCGCAACTTCTACGTGTGGAGCGAGACCAACCAGAAATACCAGGACGTGCGGATCATCTTCAAAGACTTCGAGACGTCGAACTGGACCTGGGACCACGTCGCGAACGCGTACTACTGGCACCGCTTCTACTCGAGCCAGCCGGACCTCAACTTCGACAACCCGAGGGTCAAGGAGGCGATCTTCAAGGCCCTCGACTTCTGGATGGAGATCGGCGTCGACGGCGTCAGGCTCGATGCAGTCCCTTACCTCTTCGAGCGGGAGGGCACCAACGGCGAGAACCTGCCCGAGACGCACGGGTTCCTGCGCGAGCTGCGCCATCACGTGGACAGCAACTACCCCAACCGCATGCTGCTCGCCGAGGCCAACCAGTGGCCCGAGGACTCGGTGGCGTATTTCGGGCAGGGCGACGAATGCCACATGTCGTTCCACTTTCCGCTCATGCCGCGCTTGTTCATGGCCATCCGCATGGAGGACCGGTTCCCGATCGTTGACATCCTGGCCCAGACGCCGCCGATCCCGGACAACTCGCAGTGGGCACTGTTCCTGCGCAATCACGACGAGCTCACGCTCGAGATGGTCACCGACGAGGAGCGCGACTACATGTATCGCGCCTACACGCAGGACCGACTCGCGCGATTGAACCTCGGCATCCGGCGCAGGCTCGCGCCACTGCTGGGCAACGACCGCCGTCGCATCGAGCTGATGAACGGCCTGCTCTTCTCGCTGCCGGGTACGCCCGTCCTCTATTACGGCGACGAGATCGGCATGGGCGACAACATCTTCCTCGGTGACCGCAACGGCGTGCGTACGCCGATGCAGTGGAGCGCCGACCGCAACGCGGGCTTCTCCCGCGCCAACCGGCAGCGCCTGTACCTGCCGGTCATCACCGACCCCGAGTACCACTACGAGACGGTCAACGTCGAGGCGCAGCAGGGCAACCCACACTCGATCTTCTCGTGGACGAAACGCCTGATCGCGCTGCGCAAGAGGCATCGCGCGTTCGGCCGGGGCAACCTCGAGCTGCTGCGGCCCGAGAACCGCAAGGTGCTGGCGTACGTGCGCAGCTACGAGTCGGAGCAGATCTTGTGCATCGCCAACCTCTCGCGCTTCCTGCAGGCGGTGGAGCTCGACCTCAGCAAGTGGAAAGGCCTGGTGCCCGTCGAGCTCTTCAGCAGCAACGAGATGCCGGTGATCGGCGACAACCCCTACTTCCTGACCCTTGGCCCCCACGCCTTCTACTGGTTCGCCATGCAGCCGCGTGCTGCGCCGAGCATCCAGACCGACGGCGCCCAGGCGGCGGCGGTGCTGCCGGAGGTGCGCCTGGCCGGCGGTTGGGAGTCGGCCCTCGTGGGAGGTGCGAAGGAACGCTTCGAGAACGTACTCGTCCGCTACATCCCGCAGCGTCGCTGGTTCGGGGGCAAGGCCCGTCGCGTGAAGACCGCGACGATCTCCGACGTCATCAGCGTTCCGGGCGCGGAGGGCTACTCGTACCTGACCTCGGTCGCGATCGGCTACGCCGACGGCGACCCCGACACCTACATGCTGCCCATCGCGTACGCCAACCCCGCTGAGGCGTCGCACATCCTCGAGCGCTGGCCGCAATCGGCGATTGCATGGACTCGCAACCCGGGCGAGGAGGCGCGGGGCCTGCTGTACGACGCGCTCGGCCCGTCGAACTTCGCCGAGGCGATGCTCGGAGCGATCGCCCGTCGCAAGCGGGCCGCCGGCGGCACCGGGACGCTCGTCGGCGCGACGACCCGCGCTTTCGCGCGGCTGCGGGGGCCCGAGACCGTCCGCCTGGAGGCCCAGCTGTCCATCGCCGAGCAGAGCAACAACTCGGTGATCTTCGGCGAGCGTCTGATGCTGAAAGTGTTCCGCCGCCTCGAGGAGGGCGTGAACCCGGAGCTCGAGGTGGGCCGCTTCCTCACGGAGAAGACGAACTTCGCACAGATCGCGCCCCTTGCCGGCACGCTCGAGTACCGACGCCCCAAGGGCGAGCCCATGAGCATCGCGATCCTCCAGGGCTACGTGCCCAACCAGGGCGACGCCTGGCAGCACACGCTCAACACGCTCGCGCGCTACTTCAACTCGCCCGAGCTGGTGGGCGTGCAGCCGCCGGCCCTGTCGCGGAGCCTGCTCGTGGCGAGCCGCGGGGAGCCGTCGGAGCTCGCGGTCAAGGCGATCGGCGGGTACCTGGAGTCGGCGCGCCTCCTGGGCCGGCGCACCGCGGAGCTGCACGCCGCGCTGTCCTCAGACCCCACCGACCCGGCGTTCGCGCCCGAGCGGATCTCGCCGCTCGACCATCGCTCGATCTACCAGTCCATCAGCGGCCTGTCCATGCGGTCCATCGACCTCCTTCGCACGCAGGTCAACAAGCTGCCCGCCGACGTGAAGGAGGAGGCGCGGAAGGTTCTCGAGCTCGACCCCAGGATCGCCTCCATGCTGAAAGCGTTCCTGGCACGCCGCCTGAACACGACGCGCATCCGGGTCCATGGCGACTACCACCTCGGCCAGGTGCTCTACACCGGCTACGACTTCGTGATCATCGATTTCGAAGGCGAGCCCACGCGGACCCTGTATGAGAGGCGCCTCAAGCGCCTGGCCATGCGCGACGTCGCGGGCATGCTGCGCTCGTTCTCTTACGCGAGCCAGGCGGCGCTGCGCTCGCAGGAGATCGCGCCGGCGCGATTGCCCGAGCTGGCCGCCTGGGCGCGCTTCTGGGTCGACTCGGTGTCCGCCGTGTTCTTGAAGGCCTACCTGACCACCGCCGGCAACGCGTCGTGGGTTTCCCAGAACCAGGACGACCTCGAGCTCCAGCTCACCACGATGCTGCTGGAGAAGGCGCTGTACGAGCTTCGCTACGAGCTCAACCTCAGGCCGGACTGGGTCCGCATCCCGCTCCGTGGGATCCTTGATCTCGTGACACCGCCGGCATGATCGCGCGATCCCTGCTCAGCCCGTTCGATCTCCACCTCTTCAACGAGGGCACGCACAGCCACCTCTTCGACAAGCTCGGGGCCCACCCCGAGCACGACCCGGAGGGGACGTACTTCGCGGTCTGGGCGCCCAACGCGGATGCGGTCAGCGTGATCGGAGATTTCAACAACTGGGACAAGAGCGCCAACGGCCTCTACCCGCGCGAGGAGTCGGGGATCTGGGAAGGCTTCATCCCGACCGTCCGCCACGGCGCCCACTACAAGTACTACGTGCATTCGAAGGTGACGCGCAACGGAGTCGACAAGGCCGATCCGTTTGCGACGTTCTCGGAGGCGCCGCCGCGGCAGGCCTCGATCGTTTGGGATCTGGCTTACGACTGGGGCGACCAGGGCTGGCTGGAGAACCGGCACAACGCCAACAGCACCGGTGCACCGTGGTCGGTCTACGAGATGCACCTGGGCTCGTGGATGCATGTTCCGGAAGAGGGCAACCGCTGGCTCACCTACCGCGAGCTCGCGCCGCGGCTCGCGGATTACGTCAGCCGCATGGGCTTCACGCACGTCGAGTTCATGCCGGTCATGGAGCACCCGCTCTATGAGTCCTGGGGCTACCAGGTCACCGGCTACTTCGCGCCGACGAGCCGGTACGGCACGCCGCAGGACTTCATGTTCCTCGTCGACTACCTGCATCAGAACGGGATCGGCGTGATCCTGGACTGGGTCCCATCGCACTTCCCCGCCGACGAGTTCGGCCTCCAGAACTTCGACGGCACCCACCTCTTCGAGCACGCCGACCCGCGCCTTGGAGTCCACCCGGACTGGGGCAGCTCGATCTTCAACTACGGCCGCAACGAGGTTCGCGGATTCTTGGTCAGCAGCGCGCTGTGCTGGCTCGACCGCTACCACGCCGACGGCCTGCGTGTCGACGCGGTCGCCTCGATGCTCTACCTCGACTACTCGCGCAAGCAGGGCGAGTGGATCCCCAACAAGTTCGGCGGCCGGGAGAACCTGGAGGCGGTCGACTTCCTGCGCCGCTTCAACATCGAGGTCTACAAGGAGCAGCGCGACACCCAGACGATCGCCGAGGAATCGACCGCCTGGCCGCTGGTCTCGCGGCCGACCTATGTAGGCGGCCTCGGCTTCGGCATGAAGTGGGACATGGGCTGGATGCACGACACGCTGTACTACTTCGAGCGGGAGCCGGTGCACCGCAAGTTCCATCACTCGAATCTCACCTTTCGCATGCTCTACGCGTTCGGCGAGAACTTCATGCTGCCCCTCTCACACGACGAGGTCGTGCATGGGAAGGGCTCGCTGATCACGAAGATGCCGGGCGACGACTGGCAGAAGTTCGCCAACCTGCGGCTCCTCTATGGCTGGATGTTCGCGCAGCCGGGCAAGAAGCTGATCTTCATGGGCGGCGAGTTCGGACAGTGGAAGGAGTGGGACGTGGAGCAGAGCCTGGATTGGCACCTGCTCGACCATCCGATGCACGGCGGCCTGCGCCTGTGGGTCGGCGACCTGAACCGAATCCTTCGCGAGGAAAAGGCGCTGCACGAGCTGGACTTCGAGCCGGGCGGCTTCCAGTGGATCTCGGTGACAGACGCGGACCAGAGCGTGGTCAGCCTGATCCGCCGCGGCAGGATGCCCGAGGACATCGTCGTCGCGGCCTTCAACTTCACCCCGGTGCCGCGGCACAACTACCAGATCGGGATCCCCGCGGCGGGTCGCTGGGCAGAGGTCCTCAACAGCGATGCGCCGCTTTATGGCGGCAGCGGGATGGGCAACCTGGGCGGCGTGGAGGCGGTGCCGGTGAGCATGCACGGCCACATGCACAGCGTCACCCTGACGCTACCCCCGCTGGGCGCGCTGTTCCTGAAACCCGAAGCGCCCGCCCCACAAGAGCCAAGCGAGTAAAGACGCCTTTAGCGCAGGAAGCGTGTATCACAGCCGCGCATAGGCGGAATTTGTACAAAACGGGTGTATCGAAGGCTCACGCCAGGACGTAGGCCCTAACGGGAAAGCTCGCCCCTCCTACCCAGGCGATCGGCACCGCGTGCAGCCGGCCTCCTGAGGACACGGAAACCAGATTCGTCATGTGCTCGCAGATCGGTATCCCCGCGCCGAGCAGGATCGTGTGTGCGGGCCGCGAAGGATCGGCCGTGTCGTCGATGTTGAGCGAATCGATCCCGACAAACGCTGCATCTTCGAAGGCGAGCAGCTGGGCCGCCTCGGCGGTCACAAACGGGTTGCTGGAGAAATACGCCTCGGTTCCCCAACGGCGCGAGAAGTCGGTCCTCACAAGCACCGCGCGGCCCTGAACGTTCACGCCGGCGAACGCCTCGGCGCCGATCGCTCGACCCGCTTTGGTCGCATCCACCACGACGACCTCCACGTCAGCCAAACGTTCCAGCGGCAGCGACGCGAGATCCGCGCCTCCGCGGTAGCGGTGGATCGGCGCATCCACGTAGGTGCCCGTGTTGCCGCACAGGTGAAGGGAAGCGATCAGAAACTCGGCCTTGCCCTGGTATCGCTCTCGCGAGCTCTCATAGTCGAATACGACCTCGACCTCCGGTAGCGGTAGCCCGGGATACGTCTTCATCCCCGCGGTGACGAGATGACTGACTTCGATCATGTTGGCCACATGCAAAGTGTGCCGAAACGGGTCATTCAAAGACCCGAGTCAGTCCGGAGCGGACCTGCGCATGGACGCTATCCGGGCGCAGCTTGAGGTCCGCGGCGGTGAAACGCAAAAGCCGAAACCCCGCGTTCAGGAGCGCGTTCTGCCGCCGATTGTCTTCGACCAGCCGATCCCGATGATTCGATCCGTCGTACTCGATCACGAGGCGCGCGCGAGGGTAGTAGAGATCGGCCCTTCCAACGAACCTGCCATCTGCGTCGTGGAGCTCCGTCTGGACTTCAGGGCGCGGCAGGCCGGCCTGCAGCAGTAGCCAGCGCAGACGGGTCTCCATCGGCGACTCAGCCGGAGCCGCCAACTCAGCCAGTGGCAACAGACGCCGATACGCCATCAACCTTCCCCGATCAGTCAGGCGGGAACTTAGAGCCGCATCGATGAGGACAAGGGATTCGACGGCGGAAAGGCGCGAAGACAGCTCACAGAGCGTGCGATGCAGCCCGGTCGCCTTGAGGCCGCGCAGCGTCACCACATCACGCACCACATCAGAGTGACGAACGGCGAGGCCGGCCCGTGAACGCACGCCAGAACCTTGCGGCACGATGACCTCGACCGGATAAACGGGATCGGCATCGAGTCCGTGGAGCCAGGCGGCCGTTGGCCCGGCGAACACTGCCTGTCGCGGCAGAAGGGTCGCCCACGCGCAGAGAAGTCTCCACGGATCATCTTGCAGGCCTATCCAGCAGTACATGCCGGACGTAAGTCGCCGCCACGACTTGCCCCTCAGGGACGTGCGGCTAACCCCGGCGGCGCGTGCTTCTCGAAGCGTGAACGGTCGCAGCCTCAGCTGAGGCGGGATGCGTGGAACCCAGCCTGTAAAGACGCCTCTTGCGCAGAACGCGTGTATCACAGCCCCGCATCGACCCGATCCGCACAAAACGTGTCTATCGAACGGTTTGAGACCGAAATTGAGAGTCTTTCGAGACTGACTCTGAGACCCGCCCCCCTCGACACTCCGCGCCATCGCCGGATTTTCGAGACAGGAGGGCGTCATGAGTCTGTGGACCCGGATCAGGTTGCTCCTCACCACCCGAGTGAGCAGCGCGCTCGACCAAGCGGAGGACCCGCGCCAGGTCCTCGACTACGCCTACAACCAGCAGCAGCAGCTGCTCATCACGCTGCGCCGCGGGCTGGTGGACGTCGCCACCGCCAAAGAACAGCTCGCACAGCAGGTGCGGCGGCTGGAGACGCGCCTCCCCCATCTCGACGACCAGGCCCGCCGCGCGGTGATCGCGGGCCGCGACGACCTCGCCCGCGTCGCGCTCGAGCGCAAGCGTCTCGCCCTGGCCGAGATGGACGGCCTCCACCAGCAGGTCGCCGAGGTCGAGGCCGATAAACAGCGCCTCGCCGGCCAGGAGCGCGCTCTCCAGGTGCGCATCGAACAGTTCCGCACCCACCGCGAGGTCGTGTCCGCGCGTTACAGCGCCGCCGAGGCGGAGGTTCGTATCAAGGAATCGCTGGCCGGCGTCAGCGGCGAGCTGGCCGAGCTCGGCATGGCGGTCGGCCGCGCCGAAGAGAAGGCCGAGAGGCTCCAGGCGCGCGCCAGGGCCATCGACGCCCTCGTCGACCTCGGCTCCCTGCCGGCCACCGGCGGCGGCGACTTCGTCGAGGTCGAGCTCCTACGCATCACCGCGTCGCAGGACATCGACGACGAGTTGACGCGGATCAAGTCAGAGGTCGGGTCGACGGGCTCGGCCATGGAGAAGAACAAATGAGCACGACGCCATGGAATCAGCCCAAAGATCACCTCGTCTCGCCCGACGGCAAGTGGTACTGGGACGGAATCGCCCAGGAATGGAAGCCGGTCACCAACGCCGCGGCGCCGCTCAGAACCGCAGCGGTTCCGACCCCAACCGCCAAGCCGCAGCCCGTCCGCGGCCTCAGCTCCTTCGCCGGAACCATCCGGTCCGAGGATCTCGCCTACGGCCAGACGGTCCTCGTCTGGGCGCGCTGGATCCTGATCGGCACCGGGCTGCTCCTTTCGTTCTGGACTCCCCAGGACCTGCTCACGCTGCAGGTCCAGCTCGCCGCGATCATCGCCCTGGCGTTCGGCAACTTCTATCTCCACGTCCAGCTCCTCCGCGGCCACCCCGCGCTCGACAACGTCATCTACGCCGCGAGCCTTGCCGACATCGGCGTCGTGACCGCGCTCGTGATCGTGCTGGGCGGATTCTCCTCGCCCGTGTTCATCTTCTACTTCGCGGCGATCGTCGGGATCTCGGTCGCCTTCCCCACCCTGATGACCGCCGGCTACACCGCGCTCGTCCTCGGGATCTACGTGGTCATCTGCCTGGCGACCGCCCCGGCCGCCGACGGGCCCGCGATCTTCCTTCGCCTGCTCACCATCGCCGCCGTCGCGGTTTGCGGAAACCTGTTCGCCCGCCACGAGGCACAGCGACGGACAGACGCGGTGCGTATCCACCAGGAGCTGCTCGACGAGATCGAGCAGGGAGCCTCGAGCCAGCACAACACCGCGCCGGCGATGCCGGCGCCACAGGAGTAAGTCACATGCCAAACGCACGCGAAGTTCGCACCGCCGCGCAGGCCAACCAGGAGGACGTGTTCTTCGGTCAGACCGTGATCATGTGGGCTCGCTGGAGCGTCATCGTCGCGGGCATCGTGCTCGTGCTGTGGACGTCGACCAACGTCGGCCTGCTGACGCAGACGATGCCCTTCTTTCTCGTCCTGATGGCAGTGAATTTCTTCCTGCACGGGCGTTACGTGATGGGCAGCCCCCTGAACCGGACCGTGGTGACGGCCGCCAGTGTCGTCGACCTGCTTCTCATCACGGCGATCGTCATCCTCTGGCCGGGCGCGCACGGCCTGAACAATCCCTTCTTCGTCCTGTACTTCCCGGTCGTGTTCGCCTTCGCACTCGTCTTCACACGCAAGGTGGAGGCCGCCTACACGGTCCTCGCCATCCTGCTTTACGCGGGCGCCTGCGTGCTGACCCGCACCGTGCCGTTTGACCTTGGCAGCGACGACAAGGTGCTCGTGATGCGCGTGATCGTCATCGCCACCATGGGATTTCTCGGCAACTACTACTTCCGGATCCAGCGCGACCGCCTGGCCCGCGCTTCGCGCGGCGATCGGTCGACGCTCGCCGAGATCCGCGCCGGCCTGGCGCACTAGCAATCAATCCGAAGGAGGGACAAAGAGATGGGCATCCTGGAACGGCTCAGCAAGCTGCTGAAGGCCGGCGCCACCTCGGCGCTCGCGCCTGCCCCCGACCCACGGGTGACCCATCTCACCTCCCACCAGAAACAGCGCGCCCTGCTCAACCAGGTCGCCCTGGCCAGGGTCGAGGTCGTCTCGGCGAAGGAACGCCTGCGCGCCACGGCCGACGGTGTGCGCTTGAAGCTTCCGGCGATGGAGGACCAGGCTCGCGGTGAGCTTCGGGCTGGGAACGAGTCGATGGCTCGGCTTGCGCTGCAGCGCCGCCAGGTCGTCCTGCAAGAGCTGCAGACGCTGGAGGGTCAGCTCGCCGAGGTCGAGAAGGAGGAAGGCGCGCTTGGCATCATCGAGCAGCGACTGGCCGGCCAGATCGAAGCGTTCACCGCTCGCCAGGAGGTCATCAAGGCGCGATTCAGCGCAGCCGAGGCGCAGGTCAGGATCAACGAGGCGATGACTGGGGTATCACACGATTTCGCCGAATTGACTGACGCGCTGCATCGCGCTGAGCAGACCACCGAAGAGATGCAGGCGCGCGCGGCGGCGATCGACCGCCTGGTTCACGAAGGGGATCTCGAGTCGATCAATTTCGGGCCCGGCTCCGATGCCATGGACTCCAGGCTGCGAGGTCTCACCGCCGACGCCGACGTGGAAAGGCAGCTCGATGCGCTGCGGAAGGATCGCTAGCCGTCAGCTGACGGCGGGCACGCGCCTGGCGACGCTGAGCTCATCGAGTCGGCTCGCGACCAGCTCGTATCCGTGGTGGAGCCTTCGGTAGTAGGTCGGCCTCGACATGTGGAGCCGCTCCATCACCACCTCGTGGCTCCCGACGCGCTTGACGTAGTAGTCGAGCAGCAGGCGGCCGGACTCCGCGTCGCGCGGAGCGCTCGAGGCGGCGAGCTCACCGACGACGTCGACCAGGACGTCCCGCAGCTCGGCCGCCACGCTGCCGCCTTTCGACACCCCGGGAAGGAGCGCGAGCGGGCTCCTGGCGAGCGCCTCCGGGGTCCCCAGATCGTCCAGGGCCGAGCGCACGAGCTGTTCGCGACCGATGCTGTCGGGGTCGAGCGTCCAGTGCTCGGGCACCGCTTCCGCCGTCGCGAAGATCTCGTTCATCTCGAGCACGGCGCCAGGGAGTCCAGCGCGGAGGAGCCGGCCCATCAGCCAGCACAGCATCGTGCAGGCGATGATCCCGCCCAGCCAGAGCGAGGGTCCCCACGTCGTGCCACCGGGCAGAAGCGACGTCTCCGCCATGTACGCGATCGCGTACGTCCCGCCGATCACCGCGCACAGCGATGCCGACGGCCGGCCCGACCGCCTCGCGCCCCACAACAAAAGCCAGCCGTCCGCCGCGACGCCCGTGACGATGGGGACCACCAGGTACTCGAAATGCAGCTTGGTGATGCACACCAGGACCGCGTTGATCGTGAAGACAAACGTCAGCGAGCCCGGCCGGAGCTTGAACGCGCTGTTCAAAAGCAGGCCGGTGCCCGCAAGGATTGCTGTCTGCGCGAGCAGGGCCGCGATGCCGATGTTCTCCGCGACCCAGGGGAGCGCCTGCCCCCGGAACTCGTACCTGGCGAGACCCCAGGGATCGATGAGCGGGTGGATGAACTGGGTGGCGAAGGTCAGGACGGACAGGAGGAGCGCTGCCGAGGCGAGCGTGACCGGGCTGGCGATCGCCTCGCCGCGACGGGCCGCCGCTCGCAGAGGACCGCTCACCATGACCGCCGCCGCCCCCATCTCGACAATGTGCGGCGGCGTGAAGAGGCTGTCGAGGCCGGTACCATGCGCGCCGAACGCCGGCGACCAGAACGCCTGGTCCACGATCCACGCCGCGCCGAAGATGAGCGCCGCGACGAAGCTGCCCGTCTCCCCGTCGGGCAACGCGCGGTTCCATGGCCGGCCCGCGCGCAGTCCGGTGGCGAAGCCCGCAAACAGGAACAGGGTGAGGAGCGACCACGAACCGGTGACGACGGTGAAGCCCGCGTCCTCGGCCGGATGCAGGATCACCCCCGCCTGATGCACGTAAGCGAACGCGGTGACGTAACCGCCCAGCACAAACCACGTGCTCAGCAGGACGACGACCGCGTCGATCGTCCGGGCGTCTTCGACGAACCTGCGCAGGACCCTCAAGCTCCTACCCCGGGCCAACCATACATTTCTTTTGACACCTATTTAGGAACCGCTTTGAGACTGCGCCTGAGACCGGATCCGCCTGACCCTGAGCCGCGTTGCCGGAAATCGGGTTCAAGGAGGAAGAGATCTCGATGTCAGCCAATCCCGAGGTAGAAGGAATCGTGGCCCTGCCGGTGCAGGAGTCGCCGGTGCAGACCAACGGCCACCTCATCGAGCTCGCGCCGCAAGCGCAGGCGCTGCCGATCGAGGAGCCGATCGCCGCGAAGATCGAGGAGCCGGTTGCCCCGAAGATCAAGGCGCGGCGCGCGAGGCCGGCGTGGCTCGCGTCGGCCACTCTCGGAGCCGTGGCGCTCCTCGCCACGGGCACGCTCGGTTACGTCAGCTTCGCCGCAAGCCAGCAGCGCAACGCCGCGTACGACGCTTTCGTCGGCACGAAGGCCACGCTCGTCGCGACCGACGGCGCCCTGAGCCAGGCCAAGGCGGACGCCGCGAGCAAGAAGGTCACCGCGGACTACGCCGCACTCTTCGTGCTCGACGAGGGCAAGGTACAGCTCGATTACCAGAACATCCAGGCCTGCAGCTCGTACGGCGCGTGCCGCACCTCGGGTCAGGACCTCCTGAACGACCTGCAGAAGTTCCAGGCCGACCGCACCGGGGCGGCCGTGCCGAGCAACCTGGGCAGCGCGGACGCAAGTCTCGGCGACGCGATCAGCGCGGCGATCGCGGCCGACCAGTTGTTCATCAACGGAATGGACTCGTTCAGCGTCAGCAAGGTCAAGGACGGCCTGCACAAGCTCGACGCCGCGATGCTCAACCTGGGCAAGGCGCAGGTTGCGCTGGGCAACGGTCTCCAGTGATCCGAGCGCGATTCATCCGGTTGGTATCGGCGGCGGTCGTCGTGACCGTCGCCGGCGCCGGCCTCTTCCTGGGATGGCGGGCCACCGTGTCGCTGAGGA
>WNGO01002102.1_pt1 | contig 17053 bp, 12 predicted proteins | sample 5400511 | NCBI WGS metagenome assembly WNGO01 (sample SAMN13153380, study PRJNA577476) | soil metagenome | isolation source: 20 cm soil or saprolite under Garry oak tree replicate 2 | place: USA:California | collected 2016-06-15 | reverse complement strand
TTAGGCCAGATCTGCAATCGTCGATGCGATGGCGTGCAGTCCCTCTTCGGCTTCGCTTTGGCTTTGGTTTAATGCCGGCAGCAAACGGACCACGGAGTCAGCAGCCGGGACGGTGAGAAGATTTCGGTTGTGCAACCGGTTTACCACCTGAATCGCCGGCGACTTCTCGTCAGGTGCGAATACCGCCGCATTCGGATCGAAGTCAATTCCAATCATCAGGCCAAAGCCACGCACGGCCCGCAACACTCGCGGATATTTTTGCCGCAAATGTTCCAATTCACCGATCAGAAAATCGCCGATGCGCCTGGCATTTTCCGCCAGATGATCTCGTGCAATCACATCGAGGATCTTCAATGCAACCGCGCACCCAAGCGGAGTTCCTCCAAATGTGCTGGCGTGCGTCCCAGCGGAAAGCAATTCAGCGAATTTTTCACGCACCCAAAACGCGCCGATCGGAAACCCGCCGCCTAACGACTTCGCCATGGACACGCCGTCAGGGAGAAATGTAGAAGAGGCATCCTGCCTCTTTTCCGTGATATGCAAGTGGCTGGAAGCCGCTTCTACATCGTCTAAGATCGTTTGCCAGCTTTGAAATTTCCCGGTTCGGAAATGTCCCGCCTGCACTTCATCGAACAGCAAAAGAAGATTGCGTTCATCGCAAAGTTTGCGCAATCCAAGTAAGTATTTTGGGCTGGCGATCGTGATCCCGCTCTCGCCCTGGATTGGTTCGACCAAAATCGCGGCCGTTTCTGGAGTCAGGGCGCGCCGCATGGCCTCGAGGTCGTTGAACGGGACGTGCTTAAATCCGCCGACCATCGGTTCAAATCCTTTTTTAATTTTCTCCTGACCCGTCGCGGCGATGCCGGCCAACGTTCGTCCGTGAAAAGAATCGAAGGTTGTAATGACTTCATAACGGCCTTCATCGTGCCCGAATTTCCGGGCAAGTTTAAATAAACCCTCGTTCGCTTCCGCACCGCTGTTGCAGAAAAAACAGCGCCCGGGCGCGATGAGATCGACGATTCGCTGCGCCAGCCGTCCCTGGGGCTCATTATAATATAAATTGGAAACGTGAACGAGCTTTCGCGATTGCTCGTTGAGCGCGTCGGCTATTTCCGGATTCGCGTGACCGAGCACGCAAACCGCAATTCCACCTCCAAAATCAAGATATCGCCGGCCATCTGCATCCCAAACATAACTCCCCTGCCCGCGCTCAAGCACAAGGTCGAACCGTGCGTAGGAAGGCACAACAAAATGCTCAAACGTCTCGCGAACCTCTTGGGTTCGAGATTCGACGTTCGACGTTCGGCGTTCGACGTTTTCTTCGGTTTTGATCACAGAACCACCTCCGTTCCGACGCCGGCATCGGTGAAAATCTCCAGCAAAACCGAGTGCGGAATTCGCCCATCGACGAACTGCACTTTCTCCACACCCCTTTCGATGGCCGCGACCGCGCTATCGACCTTTGGGATCATTCCGTGATCAATCACCCCTGAGTCTTTCAGCTTTGGAACTTCCGCAGCGGAAAGATGACTCATGAGAGTGGCATCATTTGTCGGGTCCTTTAGCAAACCTGGCACGTCGCTCATAAACACCAGTCGCCGCGCTTTGAGGGCGATGGCGGTTTTGGCCGCGGCAATGTCAGCGTTACAGTTGTAAATCTTCCCCGCAAAACCGCGGGCTGTCGGACTAATCACCGGCGTGACGCCGCGCCGAATGCATTCGCGCAACGGATCGATATTGACGTCATAAACTTCGCCCACAAATCCAACATCGATTGGCGTCCCAGCATCACTTAGCGGAGAAAATTTTCGGCAACGGAAAATGTCCGACCCGGCGAATCCCCGCGCCTTTCCGCCGAAATCTTGAATTGCCTTTACGATCTCCGGATTGATTTCGCGCGAGAGAACACGATCGACAACTTCAACGCTGGCCGCATCTGTGACCCGCTGACCTTGGACAAATTCCGCCTTTATCCCGGCGTTTTCGAGCGCACGCGTAATGGCTTTGCCACCACCGTGCACCACCACCGGATTAATCCCCACCGCCTCGAGAAAAACCACATCGCGTGCGACGCGATGCCGCACCTCCGGATCGAGCGAATCCATAAAACTGCCACCGTATTTGACGACGAAGGTCTGGCTGCGGAAGCGCTGAATATAAGGGAGCGCTTCGAGCAGCGTCGCGGCTTTGGAAATAATTTCGTCCATCTTTAGCCTAACGACCCCTCTGGGCGCGAACTACGCCCGCCTTCCTCCTCTCCCAGGGGGAGAGGATTGAGGTGAGGGCGAGGGTGAACGGCGTTTGACCTAAGAAGCAAAGCGCGCGGAGCACAGGTTCCATCTGAATCGAACTCGTTCATCTTTCTTGTCGGCCTCCGAGCATTCTGACGTCTAGCCTCCGAGAGTTGTTGGATCGTTAACGTTTCCTTTGTTAAGCGCCACGTAATTTTCTGTGAGATCGCTCGCATACAGGACGAATTCGCCCCGGCCTGAATGGAGATCGACATGGACATCGAATTCAGTGGCCGATGTTATCTTGGCGAGCCTGCGAAAAGGAATGTTTGTCGGTTGTCCGCGACGAAACCCGTAGGCGATTTCGCCATTGCCCTCTCGACTATAACCCACATCGACCAGCGATTCGTTAATCTGCGCGCTCGAATAGCCAAGCGCGCAGAGAATGCGACCCCAATTAGGATCGCCACCACACCAACTCGTCTTTACGAGAGAGCTGTTCGCGATAGCGCGTGCAGCTGCCTCCGCATCTCGCGAGGAGCGCGCGCCGCGAATATTCAATGTGACGAAACGGGTTACGCCTTCGCCGTCCCGCACAATCATTTTAGCTAGCTCAAGCGTAAGCAAATTCAGTGCATCCTGAAATATTTTGAATCCTTTCGCCTTTTCATTTCCCAATCTCGGATTTCTCGCCAAACCGTTGGCAAGCGCAATCACCGAATCGTTTGTGCTCATATCGCCGTCGATCGTGATCCGATTGAAACTTTGCACCACTGCGGCTGCGAGAGCGTGCTTGAACAAGTCGGATTCAATCGCTGCGTCCGTAGTAATAAAAGCGAGCATGGTTGCGTGATTTGTAGCCACGGCATGTGGCGTTACGACCGGCCGCAGGCCGGTGGCCACAGACCGGGCCCGATTCATCCCAGGCGCAATCATACCAGCACCCTTGCAGATTCCACCAATCCGGACTGTCGATCTTCCGATCTTGAATTCGACCGCTATTTCCTTGCGGCGCGTGTCGGTCGTCATGATGGCCTCGGCCACCTGGCGCGCATTCTTTGTCGATTTCGCCAACAATGGCGCACAATCGCGAATCCCGCGCTCGACATTCTTCATCGGCATCGATACGCCGATCCGACCGGTCGAACAAACCAAGACGTCGTTGGCAGTCAGTCCTCTGTAGCGGCGGTGTGTGGCCGTCGCTCGATTTGAATTTTTGCCGCGCTCATAGAGCGCCGCTACAGAAGCAGCCGCTATTCGCGCCATTGCTTCAGCATCCCGCATTCCTTGATTTCCGGTGCAGGCATTCGCATTTCCCGAATTGACAACGATTACGCGAGCGAATTTCTTTTCGGCGCGTTTCGCGCTCAACTTTACCGGCGCAGCGCAAACTTGATTACAGGTAAACATTCCGGCAACAGCCGCTGGAACATCCGAAACGATAAGGGCGAGATCGCGCTTCCGTCCTTTCTCCGAGCCTTTGCCGGTGCCGATCTTCTTAATATCGCAAAACACCGCCGCCACCTTGAACCCAAGCGGCGCGCAAATTGAGCCGGGAATTTTTTTGAAAATCTTAACGTTAGGCATTCGAGGCTCGCTCTTTTATCCTGGAGATCGCGCGAGATATTTCCGGGGAGCGCAGGCTGCCAGCCTGCACTCGTCGGCAGCTTGCCGACGAGAATTGTGTTCGCCAGGCTGCCGAACACCGCAGGCAAGCTGCCTGCGCTCCCCGGAATTTTCCCATCTAGCCTTCACAGTAATCCGGCGGTCTCATCGAACCCGCACATCAAGTTGAAGCATTGAACCGCCTGGCCGCTTGTTCCCTTGGTCAGGTTGTCGATTGCGCTCATCAGGATCAGCCGCCCGGTGCGATTGTCCATTTTCCAGGCAAGGTCAATAAAATTGGTCCCGATAACATTTTTCGTGTCCGGCAGCCGCTCCTGGCCAAGCAAGCGCACAAACGGCTCATCGCCATAAGCGTGATCGTAAACTGAATTGATTCCACCGACGTCAACGTCGCCGGCAAGATCGACATATATGGTGCTGACAATTCCCCGATTAACCGGAACCAAATGCGGCGTGAACTGGATTGTCACCTTCTCTTTCGCCCCGATCGATAACTCTTGTTCGATTTCTGAGAGATGCCGATGTTTCGGAAGGCCATAAGGGCGCAGACTCTCATTGCATTCGGCGAACAGATAATCGGCCTCGACTTTTCGACCCGCGCCGGTAACTCCACTCAAACTAGTAACCAGGATCCTTCGCAGATCGATCAGTTGCGCGCGAACCAGCGGGAGGAGCGGCAGTAAGATGCTGGTCGGATAACAACCGGGACACGCGATAAGTTTCGCCTCCCGAATCTTGTCACGATAAACCTCCGGCAATCCGTAAACCGACGCACCAAGCAATTCGGCCGCTGGATGATCGCGCCCGTAAAACTCTTGGTAGACGGCGACGTCGTGAATCCGGAAATCCGCGCTCAGATCGATGACCCGGGCATTAAGATCGAGAAGCGACTTCGCGATCTCCGCCGAGACACCGTGGGGCAGCGCCAGAAAGATTATATCGGCCGCATCGACGATTCTAGCCGGATCGAGATCAGTGAACTTAAGACGGCCCGCTCTTTCATCGTGCGAGAAACGCGGGAAGATCTCCGCGATTGTTTTCCCAGCATACTGCCGTGACGTAACCGCGACAAAATCCGCATCCGGATGCGCGAGCAAAAGACGCACGAGCTCTTCGCCCGCATAACCGGAACCGCCAATCACCGCCACCCTGGTTTTGCCAATCGTTGTCACAACGCGCAATGCGTATTACGTCTCGAGTCAATTGCAACGAAAAGTGTAGAGCCGCTCGCCGCGGCGAGCGTGCACAAGGAGCGGCGGTTTCCAACCGCCGGGGCGATTTGGAAATCGCCCTTCCTTGAACGCCGCTACAACGCTAGGTTCAACACACTATGGATGCTCTTTACCTTGTCGGCATCGCGGTTCTTGCCGTCTTCGGTTTTGTTTTCGCGGTTATTCTTTTCAACTTCTTTGGCATTTGGCTTCGCGCGCGCATCGCAAATGCGCCGGTCGGCATGGGAAAAATGGTTGGCATGCGGCTCCGGCGCGTGCCGGTCGGATTGATCGTCGATAATCGGATTACCGCAGTCAAAGCGGGCATCGAAATTCCAAGCGATCCGCTCGAAGCGCACTACCTCGCTGGCGGCGATGTGAGTCAGGTTATTCTCGCCTTGATCGCGGCAGACAAAGCCGGTATCTCGCTCGATTTCAATCGCGCCTGCGCCATTGATCTGGCCACAAAAGGAACCGGCAAAACAGTCTTGGAAGCAGTCCGGACCAGCATCAATCCAAAAGTCATCGACGTCCCAAACCCCTCCATGGGCCGAACGACCATCGACGGGGTCGCTAAGGATGGGATCGGCGCAAAAGTCAAAGCGCGCGTGACCGTGCGCTCGCACCTTGATCGCTTTGTGGGTGGCGCAACGGAGGAAACGATCATTGCCCGCGTCGGCGAAGGAATTGTCAGCGCGATCGGCTCAGCTGATTCCTACAAGGATGTGCTGGAGAACCCGGATCGAATTTCAAAAGCGGTCCTGGCCAAAGGCTTGGACAGCAATACCGCATTTGAAATTTTGTCGATCGACATTGCCGACGTTGATGTCGGAGACAACATCGGCGCAAAATTACAAAGCGAACAGGCGGATGCGGACAAACGCATTGCCCAGGCCAAGGCGGAAGTGCGCCGCGCCGCTGCGGTGGCAGTCGAGCAGGAGATGCGCGCTAAGACGCAAGAAATGCGGGCGAAAGTAGTCGAAGCCGAAGCGCAGGTGCCGCAAGCCATGGCGGAAGCGTTTCGCTCCGGAAACCTTGGGATCATGGACTATTACCGTATGAAAAATGTGCAGGCTGACACGTCGATGCGGGAATCAATCGCCGGAACCGACAAGCCACGGGAGGGAAGCACTTGAGCGGTCAGAGGTGAAAGGTGAGAAGTGAGAGGTGATTGGCTTCACGATTCTCGATTCTCGATGTAACGCTTTAACGATTTAACGTTTCCACCATGCTCGCCTTTCACATCGATAATCTTCTTTTCCTTTTGCTGATCGGAATGGCGGCGTTGCTGCGATTACTCGCGAGCAAAGCTGGTGAGACGAAAAAGAAATCAGAGGAACCGAGGGAAAGATCAAAGCCTCCACCGCTGCCATCGAACCAACCAATTGAGCGCGCGCCGGAACAAACGGACGCAGATCGAATTCGCAAATTTCTGGAAGCGCTTGGACAGCCCACCACATCGAGACCCCCACCGCCAGTGTTGCCGCGCACAGACGTTCCCCCGCGACCTCTTGCACCGGTGCGACCGCCGCCCGGAATGTTTCCGATTCCTGTAGGCACTGTCCTAACCCCTGAGGAACGTCGCAAGCGAGGAGTGATTCTGCACGAAGGCGCTCCAACTACGCCTCAGGTGGTGGTCCCCAAAAGAGCTTATCGCGAAGAAATCGCGCCCCCACCGACTACGAGGAAAGTTTTCACGCCAGTTTCAGAACCGCCCATAACTCAAGTTGGGGAAAGCGCGACGCCGACTGGGTCGCCTTTCATCGAAAAATCCGCGCAAGCCTACGTTATCACTGGTCAGCCGAAGACTGAACCGCTGGCGGGAACAGTGAACATCATATCGCTTCTCCAATCGCCATCCGGATTGCGTAACGCCATTATCTTAAGGGAAATTTTCGGGCCGCCTCGAAGTTTGCAACCGCTCGAGCTTATCGGAAGCGCCCTTTAGCTTCCGCCTCATTTCCCTAACTTCACTCCTTCCTGCCGCCGGCGTGGCGGAACTGGCAGACGCGCTGGACTCGAAATTCAGAAATCGCCGATTTTTTGTCTGATTATTTGCGGTTAATGCCGACCGCAATTTTCACGGTTAAAATGAGCCTTTTAGCGAGAATTGTGGCGGGTATCTAGAGGCCGCCATCAGAAGGCCGAAAGTAGAACAAAGGGTGTTCAATGCCTCGCGCACGCACGCGCGCGCGTAGAGGATCTGTTCCTGTCGGTTGGTTGTAATGCCCGTTTCGGGGCGGCGTCAGTATTTCCGCCAATGGGCTCCCGACGTTATGCACGTTCATAGTTTTCGATTCGCTTCGCTGAACGGAATAGTCAGTTTAAGATTGCCGGTAGAATCCAAATCCGAATCTCACCTGAGCGAAAACACGCGCGGTGGGGCCAGCATAGTTAATTGCCTGATGTTTCTCCAAAAAGACAGGCTCGACGCCGGATGCTCGCGTCCGCCAACAGTCCGCGAATAAATAGCGTTGATTTTTTACTGATTGTTTGCGACCGTTCGCGGGTCAGGGCGGCTCACCTCGACCTGCGCGTTCACTTTCTGCAAGCCCTTAGCGAGCGCTTCAATTTGCTCTTGCTGGCGTGTGGCAGTTGCTTGGAAGCCCTTCTGTTGCAGCGCAACCGTAGATTGTAGCTGGGTAATCTTCGCTTCCTGTCGCAGCACTATACGGTGTTCTTTCAGGAACTCGTTGAGCAACATCGCGTTCACGGCCTCGTAGCGGACAGTGTATGGCTTCCCATCGGCGTCGCGAACCACCAAATCGGGATTGACCTTTTCCACTTCCTCGGCCACGAGGCCGAACTGCGGCGTGCCATCGGGATCAAGCTCTTTTTTGTAATGGAAGGTCACCGGTTTGAGCGCGAGGATTGCTTCGCTCGCCTTATCCATCGGCTTGATCGCGTCCTTGAAACGCTCCGAGGAGCCTACCGTACCGAGATGACCGTCGGAATCTACTTTCACGACTAAGCCTTTTGCAATGTTTGTCTGATAAATGCCGGCGAGATATGCGTTTGTCTGAGTCCCCTCCGTGCCGATGCGGATGGTGTTAGCCTCGGCCGCAACACCGACGTTGCCGATATCGATATTTTGATGGCCGGTGGTGAGATTTGCACCGGCGAAATTGCCCAACGCGATGTTGCCAACACCGGTTGTGTTGTTAAGCAGCGCATCATAACCGTTGGCCGTGTTGCTGTTGCCGGTCGTGTTGGAAAAGAGCGCAAAATAACCAATTGCCGTGTTGTTCGGGCCGGTTGTATTGGAAAAGAGTGCGAAACTGCCTGTGGCCGTGTTCCGGATGGCGGTGGTGTTGGAAAAGAGCGCGTCATGACCGTCGGCCGTGTTGTTGTTGCCGGTTGTGTTGTTAACGAGCGCAGCACGACCGGTAGCCGTGTTGCGTTCGCCGGTTGTGTTGCTTTCGAGCGCGGCAAAACCAGTGGCGGTGTTTCTAACGCCGGTTGTATTGGCCGGAAGCGCTTCAGAACCGGTGGCCGTGTTAGAGTCCCCCGTTGTGTTGCTGAAGAGCGCTTGAAAACCGTTAGCCGTGTTTTCGCTACCGGTTGTGTTGCTGAAGAGGGCATCAGTGCCCTCAGCGGTGTTGTCGTTGGGGTAGCCTCCGTCCGGTGCTGGCGATAGCTGCGCTTGAGCCGTCGGCGAAAACGCGAACCAAGCGAGGGCGACCGGAATGAGAAATATACCGTATCGCAAAGGCGACCGGTTAATCGAATCTCTTGCGAGTGGCGTTGTCGTTTTTGATCTGGATGAGTTCATAGTTTTCCTCTTCTGTTACACAATTTCCATGCGGATACGTGCGAGTTCCTGGTAATCACACGCTCCATATAAGGGTAAGCCACAAACCCGGCGAAAAGGGCTCATCAATTAGCGAACTGGACGGTTTATCGGCATCAGCGTACAATCACAGTTATGTTAGGCGAGCCCGCCGAGGTCGAATCCGCGGCTGCTCCCGTTGGCAATACGGACCTAATCCATGACTCAGATGCAGTTGAAATATCAGCTGCAATGTACGAGAAACTACGCCACCTGGCGGCGGAATTTCTACGGAGCGAGCGTCCGGGTCACACCCTGCAACCAACAGCTCTGCTCCACGAAGCCTTCTTGCGCGTGCTCAAGCGGCCAGACCATTCCTGGCGCAGTGAAGCGCATGTTATTGCGTTCGCCGCACGTGCCATGCGGCGCATTTTAATCAGCTACGGGGTCGCACGGACGCGCTACAAAAGAGGTGGGCCATCGGCAGTCAAATTGCCGCTGGATGAGGCGCTTGATTTTTGCGTTGAACGCAACCTTAACATTGTTGCAGTGGATGAGGCGCTAGAGGAACTTGAACTCGAGGATCCGCGGCAAGCACAAATTGTTGAGCTGCGATTTTTCACCGGTCTTACAGTCGATCAAATTGCGTCCATTCTTAAAATATCGCGCGCAACCGTGAAGCGGGATTGGACCACGGCGAAGTTGTGGCTGCAGAGCCGATTGAGCGACTGATACAGGAACTTCCTTATAGGGTGAACAAGAAAACTGAATCAACCACAACGCGAATTAAATCGAATCCGGCCCGCTGGCAACGCCTCAAGCATATCCTTGCAGAAGCGTTAGAGCAGGCGTCCCTTAAAGAACGCACGGCAGTGCTTAGAGAATCGTGCGCTGATGACACCGAACTCCTTCGTGAGGCGGAAAAGCTCCTTGCCTACGATACCACGGCTTTCGAGGAATTCGCGGAGTTCGCAGCGACGCACCTCAGGCACGAAGAACGCGATCGAATTGGCGAGCGAATCGGCGCCTACGCAGTTGTCAGGGAACTTGGGCGCGGTGGCATGGGAGCGGTGTATCTTGCCGAGCGCGCCGATGGACATTTTGAGAAGCGCGTCGCGATAAAAGTCCTTAAACGAGGTACTGATACCGATGAGGTGTTGCGCCGTTTTCGGATCGAACGGCAAATTCTGGCTAATCTTGAGCATCCGAATATCACGCGCCTGCTAGACGCCGGCACTACGAACGACGGCTTACCGTACTTCGTAATGGAGTTTATCGAGGGCACGCCGATCACGCATTTTGTCCAACGGGAGAACGTCAATCTACGAGGCCGGCTTAAGCTTTTTCTCAAAGTCTGTTCTGCAGTGCAGCTCGCGCACCAAAGCCAGATTATTCACCGAGATATTAAACCTACTAACGTCCTGGTAAAACATGACGGCGAACTAAAGTTGCTCGACTTCGGAATCGCGAAGCTACTTAGCATCGACTCGGACGATGGCGATACCACAGCTCCGGCTGAGCGCAGGCTTTCGCCCATGTACGCAGCTCCAGAGCAAAGTGCGGGGCAACCTGCGACAATCGCCACTGACGTGTACTCACTTGGTGCACTTCTCTACGAGCTAGTGACGAACGAGCCGCCGTGTATCAGTGGTAGCGGCCACGCTTGGCAGGAGATTGAATCGAAGCATTTAAAGGAACGACAGTTACACGGCGACGTTCTTACTGACCCGAAAATTGAACACCAGTTGCAGGGTCAGCTCGATCGAATCATCGCACGGGCGATGCAACGCGATCCGGCCCAGAGGTACTCCTCCGTGGCAAGCATGTCCGAGGACATAGGACGATACGTCAACGGGGCAGCGCCTCCCTCCGAGCATTCTTCGGCGGCTCTTTCTGCTGCGGAGAGGTGGTCCAGAAGTCTAAATATCGGAGTTAGTTCGCGTCGCCGTTGGTATCTCAGCGCTGCAGTTTTCACCGTAATCGTAATCGTCGCCGCAGTTCTGTTGTCGCAACCGACCAGTCGCTCGCTTGAAAAACGTAGAATCGCAAAGGCGCCTCCGGCACCGTCGTCCGGCACGATGACCGATATCGTGCGCTCGATCGCAGTTCTGCCGTTCGAAAACCTGAGCGGCAACCCTGAAAACGCATACTTTACTGATGGAATCCAGGAAGAGATCCTGATGCGTCTAGCCAAGATTGCCGATCTGAAAGTGGTCTCGCGAACATCGACAGTGCGCTATAAGAATTCGCCGGGCAATCTGCGCGAGATCGCGACGCAGCTCGGCGTTGCAAACGTCCTGGAAGGCAGCGTGCAACGCACTGCTGACCGAGTGCACGTGAACGTCCAGTTAATCAAAGCGTCAAGTGACGCACATCTCTGGGCGGAAGCGTACGACCGAAAACTGACTGACATTTTTGCTGTGGAAAGCGAGATTGCAAAAACGATCGCTGAGACGCTGCAAGCGAAGCTTACCGGCTCCGAAGAACGTGCGATCTCGGCTAAACCAACGGCGGATTTTGAAGCGCATCAGCTTTATCTGAAGGGGCGCTATCTTTGGAATAGACGCACGGGCGAAAATCTTAAAAAAGCGCTCGCCTATTTCGAGCAAGCAGCTGAGAAGGATCCGCACTATGCCCTCGCCTACGCAGGCATGGCCGATAGTTGCGTTTTAATTCCTATCTACGCCGCAGGAACTCCTCAAGACTTTCTTCCTCGCGCACGAGCTGCCGCGCAAAAGGCAGCCGAGCTCGACGATACGCTGGCCGAAGCGCACACCTCCCTCGCCTACGTGTTCTTTTATGATTTTGAGAACGCCCAATCGGTGAAAGAATTCGAACGCGCGATTTCCCTAAATCCGAATTACGCGACGGCCCACCTATGGTATGGCCTAGGCCCGCTTTCGGCGACGGGAGAGTTCGACAGAGCTATCGCGGAGGAAAAACGAGCCCTTGAGCTCGACCCAGTCTCGCCGATCATCAATGCTGATCTCGGGACCGTTTACACGCTGGCGAGACGATACGACGAAGCGATTGCTCAATTGCGCGACACGGTGGAAATGAATCCGCAATTTTATGGGGGCCACCGGTGTCTTGGATGGGCACTAGAATTGAAAGGAGCGACGGGTGAAGCGATTGCCGAATATCACAAAGCATTCGAGCTAAGTGACGATCCGATGATGCTCGCGATGCTGGCTCACGCCGAGGCGAGCATTGGGCAGCAAAATCAAGCGCGGCAAATACTGGGCCAGCTCACTGAAGAGGCCAAGGCGCGCTACGTGCCGGCATACGCTTTTGCCGTGATTTACCTGGCGCTTGGCGAAAAGGATCAGGCGCTGAATTGGCTCGAAAAGGCGGCTCGCGATCACGACGGTTTCTATATGAACCTCATCAAGGTCGAACCGTTTCTCGATCCCCTGCGTGGTGATCCTCGTTTCGAAACGCTTGTTTCCAGAATCTTGTCCGGGTCTGTAAAGTAATCTTGTGAGTTCGAGCGAGCGCCGATGAATCCGAAGAAATTCTTGGCTCAGCTGAAGCGGCGCAATGTTTATAAAGTGGCGATTGCTTACGGCCGAACACAATAACTTGGCGTTCGGCGTCTATTCTGACGTGCCACTCTCTCGCCGACATCGGCAAGCAACCGGCTTCTGACGGGCATCAGAATGGCCTATGCTGACCAACGCATTTGCGTCCACGCGGACTGGGGTTAAGGCACCTTCTTCACCGACTCAAAATCCAGTGATCGCAAGATCGTGTGGGTTCGAGCCCCTCCGCCGGCAGGCCATCCAAATTGTCTCGTACGAGGCGAGACTGATCACCGGTTCCGCGCGCCGATTTTGCATCGGCGCGAGGGAAACAACTGCGGAGCATATGTATATCTCGCATTTTATCCTTGTGTAAAAAGGCGGGAACCACAATGTTCATTCGTGAACGGGAAGAACGGCCACGAGGGTGCAGGCGAACCGCGTGAGTTTGTAACTACCCGCTGGAGTCTGATTGTTTCGGCCGGCAACTTGGGAGCGGAAGAGCAAAAAGCTCGCGAGGCGCTCGCAGAACTTTGCCGCACGTATTGGCAGCCCATTTTCTTGTTTGTCCGCGCGCGCGGCTATTCAATTGAAGACGCGCAGGACCTCACGCAGGATTTTTTTGTGACCATTCTGAGGAATAATTGGTTGCAACACGCAGATCGTAACCGCGGGCGGTTCCGTTCGCTCTTGCTGAGGTCGCTCCAAAATTTTCTCATCAATGCCGCGGAGAAAACTCATGCCCACAAACGCGGCGGCGATGTGGAATTTGTTTCCTGGGACGATTGGATGGCGGAAGCGCCCTCGCAAGCACTCGACTCCTTGCCGCCGGAGCGCATCTTCGACCTCGTCTGGGCGACGACGGTTGTGGAACACGCGTTTCAACGGCTGCGGGAAGAATGCGAGAGCAAAGGCAAGCTTTGGCTTTTCCAACCACTAAGTTCCCATCTTACAGATGAACGCGATGAAGTGTCATACGCCAAATTATCCGCGGAACTGAAAATGGCGGAAACGGCCGTGAAAAAACAGCTGCACAACATGCGTCACCGTTACCGCAGTCTGCTGCGCGATGAAGTCTCGCAAACGGTCGAGGATCGTGCCGACGTGGATGACGAGATCCGTTACCTGTGTGCGTCACTCGCAACGGAAACCGAGTAACTGCGATGACACATTCATATACACGCTCCGATGCCCTTCCGAGCTCTACCAAAGAGCACGCAAAATGCGACAAATGCGGAGCAACTATGCGACTCGACACCGGAGCTTGCGTGAGCTGCCTGCTGCGCAAGGGATTGGAATCTGGTGGCGAGGTATCGAAGGCGGTTTATCAAAGCGTACTCAACGAGTTGGACGCGCGCGACAAGCCCTGGCAACTGGGAAATTACGAAATTCTCGAGCAGATCGGTTACGGCGGCATGGGCGTGATCTATCGCGCCAGGCAACGACATTCTCGGCGCATCGTCGCGGTAAAGCGCGTCCTAAGTTACCGCGCTGATTCACAAGGAGCGCTGCAGCGTTTCCGACGAGAAGCACAGGCGGTGGCCAGTCTGGATCACCCAAACATCCTCCCGATTTATGAAGTGAGCGAAAGCGAGGATGGCCTGCCGTTTTTCAGCATGAAGTTCGCGGAGGCGGGAAGTTTGCGCGAGAACGCAGCTTCTCTGCGGAACCAACCGCGCAAGTGTATGGAACTCATGGCGAAGGTCGCGCGTGCGGTCGAATATGCCCATAGCCGGGGAATTCTCCATCGCGATATCAAACCGGGAAACATTCTGCTCAACGATCGAGGCGAGCCACTTGTCAGCGATTTCGGTTTGGCCAAGCTGCTGGACGGGAACGACGATCTTACACGGTCGCTGACTACGTTCGGAACCGCAGGTTTCATTGCCCCTGAGCAAGCAAATGGCGCAGCCGCCGACGTTACGCCAGCTGCCGATGTTTACAGTCTCGGCGCAGTTCTGTTCAATGTGCTTGCCGGACGTCCACCATTCCTGGGTTCCAATCCGCTTTCTGTGATCCGCCAGGCGTCGGAAAGACCTGCGCCGAAACTGCGTACGCTCTCCCGCAACAGCGGCGTCGATCGCGATTTGGAGACGATTTGTGCGCGCTGTCTGGAGCGCGATCCAGAAGCGCGGTATCAATCCGCCGGAGATTTCGCAGCTGATTTGGAACGCTGGCTCAGTGGTCGCCCTGTCGCCGCCCGCCGGATTTCACCTCCAGCTCGGATGTGGCGTTGGTCACAGCGAAACCCCAAACTGGTTGGAGCAGCGACTGCCGGTCTCCTTTTGGGCGCGGCTGCGGTTTGGTTATTTCGCGGCGAACTCTTCCAAGCGTCGCAGTTTAATCCGCCAGACAGGAGTATTGCGGTTCTACCATTTACCGATTCTAGCGACACGAAAGATCAGGGATATTTATGTGACGGCGTAAGCGAGGATATTCTCGATACGTTGGCGCACGTTGACGGTTTGCGCGTGGCCGCCCGAACTTCGTCATTCTCATTAAAGGGAAAGAACACAAAGGAGGTTGGAGAAAAACTCAACGTCGAAAATGTGCTTGAAGGAAGTTTGCAGCGTCAAGGTAACCGCATTCGTGTGACAGCCGAACTGATTGACGCGCGAAGCGGTTTTCGCGTGTGGGCGGAAACTTATGACCGCGAATTGGACGGCGCGTTTGCACTCCAAGACGAAATCGCCCGGTCTATCGTTGACGCGCTCAAGATCAAGCTCGCGGTTCGGGTTTCCGATCAGGAAGAACCGGGCAATCACGTATACGACCGTTATCTACAGGGACTTTTCACGGATCTCACTCCTCCGAGGGAAGTGAGCAATATAGGCATTACCGTGCCCGTCCAGAATCCATCGAATCCATTGACAGTTTCGGATTACACATCTCCCGGAGGTTTCGACCCGCGCCGCCCCGAGACTCGGTTAACCGCTGCGCCTCCAGGGACGGCATTTGCTACCAGTGTGCGTGATCGCGCATCGGAAGCCGGTCTGCGAACGAATAAAATTACAGCGGACATGGTCGCTACACCTCTAGAAACGCGAGTCATTACGAGTGTCCGTAATCGCGCATCGGAAGCCGGTCTGCGAACGAATAAAATTACAGCGGACGGGCCAGCGTCCATTCAGGGTTTTGTCAAAGATGCAAAAGGCGAACCGATTAAAGGCACAGATGTTCGAATCGAATCGCGAGACGGCAAACAGCTGTTCAGCACAGTTGAGACCGATTCAAAGGGCCGCTATATTTCACAGGGACTGCAACCCGGCGTTTACCGAGTAACGTTGCTTATGAATGGCGCGGTCAAGACGTCGATCATGAACACGCAAGCCAAGGCGAATCAGCCGACTCAGCTAAATTTCGAGCTCAAGCCACAATCCCAAACAGGTCAAGTTACAAAGGACGGAAAGCGAATGGTATGGGTGCCATCTCGTACCGGGAGCCATATCGGCGGTAATTGGGTCGAAGTCGACGAGGCCGGGAAGGCGCATTCCGGTTCCAACATTCAGACAATCACCGCTCGTAATTGGTAATTTTGAAAAACGGCTACGACGAGGCGACGGCGAATACAAGGGCCGAATCCGGTATGTCGCGCTCAAGTCTGTAACCACGGTCCCTTGGCCGTGTGCACGTGTCTCGCGTAGGCGCAACTGCGGCAAGCTCGATTTGTTTCGGTCATTAAAAGGAAAATATTTGGGAACTTTGCGGTTTGTCTCCTGTAGTAAATAGTGAATCACTATGTTTACTAAATCACTGCAGATCGGGTTTATTCTATTGGGTTCGGCTTTCTTAATGGGTAACCTTGGCGCCGCCACGCCAACCATTCAGGGCGATGTCAGAGGACCCGACGGGAAACCGCTTGCCGGCGCAGAGGTTCGTGTCCAGCTAAAGGTTGCCTTAGGAACGTACAAAGTAATCGAATCGAAGAATGGAGTGGCGGCAACTGCTACGGACAACATTCGCACGCGAGCGGAAGGCGCTGTGCGTGTAGACTTCGATCTGAAGAAACAGACCGGAGAAGCCAAAGCATCGGCACCTGCTAAGAAAGCAAAACATATGGTTTGGGTGCCGGCAGACACGGGCAGTCACCTTGGGGGTAAGTGGGTTGAAGTCGACGATCAAGGCAAAGGAGCTGCCGGAGCCAATATCGACAGATCGAGCGGCGAAGCGATGCGCAAAAAAACGAGCCTGACCCCCGACTCCACACCTGGCGGTCCCTAAGTAGTTTTAAGACAGGCAACATTCGCGGCGAACGCCGCTGCGAGAACCGCACGCCCGATCAACGTTAACGTTGATAAAGTGCTCGCCACAAAAAACTAGCCCGACGTGATGTAGCCTTCTTCGCCGTGCTCGTTGATGTCGAGACCCTGGCGCTCGATCTCGGGCGCAATGCGCAAACCGATCACCGCATTGACAATCGCTGCAATGATAGCCGTGCCGACGACCGCGAGCGCGAGCGTTATTGCGATTGCCTTTAATTGCTCAAGCCAAAGTGTATGTCCAACAATCGTGGCCAGACCGTTCTGCGTTGCCGGATTGAGCGGCGCGCTTGGGCTTAATGCCAGATTTGGATTCACGGTCGCGGTCGCAAGCACACCTGTGAGAAATGCGCCGAGCGTGCCGCCGACCGCGTGCACGCCGAAAGTATCAAGCGCATCGTCGTAGCCGAGCGCCGCTTTCAATTTCGTACAGGCA
>WNGO01010797.1_pt1 | contig 17057 bp, 17 predicted proteins | sample 5400511 | NCBI WGS metagenome assembly WNGO01 (sample SAMN13153380, study PRJNA577476) | soil metagenome | isolation source: 20 cm soil or saprolite under Garry oak tree replicate 2 | place: USA:California | collected 2016-06-15 | reverse complement strand
CGATCTGGATCGCGAATTGGCGCCATACTCGATACCGCGGCACAATCTTCTTGACCAATCTTTTTTTCGCTTGGACAGTCGTTGGTTGGATCGCCGTACTGATTTGGGCAATCTTAGAGTCGCGGGAACACGTCACGCGCTCGCGTGAGTATTCGCGTGCACCGTTTTAACCTGCCTTAATAGGATTTCTTCAGTGAGAATCGGTTGGCTGCACCCGCCGGAATCTCGAGTACAAAGCAAGTTTGTGGAGTCGCTCGACGGTAAAGTCCTTGCGCTCAGAGATGCCGGCCGGTATTTGATAGTCAACCGACATCGAATCAGGAGCACACGAAATGTGAAAAGTGGTCGCCTCCTTTGTATCCAGGTACTCACGTAGAGTAGGTAAAAGCTGAGATAGCGTCTTCTGAGGCATTTGTGTGAAACCGTAACTTTGTCTTTTACTCCGTTCGCCAAAATGCAGAGCCAAGCGTAAGTCAAAATCATCCAATTAGTTTGGTCAGTCTTTTCCGTCCGCCTGGAACATGGAAGATGCAACGCTCGCCGTTGTAGGTTGTAAAATTGCCCTTAATTGGGTGGGTCGACGGACAAAGCCATCCCGAAACTGGCGAAACACCATTACGCTGCTGTGCGATTTGCTGGGCTAATAGGTGCCGCTGCAAGGCTTCTGCTTCGCACGTTGCTGATTGGCTCGCTCCGACGAAAGCGCATGCACTATGAACGACCCTGCGGCATTCCGTCCATTCGGGAGACATTAGCATACCGGGGCAGCTCTGCGATTCAGCGTCTTGAGGCCAAAACTTTTCTGCTGCTATCAAGAAAAATATTGTTAACACAAACACCCGCATGCACCGCTCCTTTTCTCTGCGCTAAGGCTTTCAACCGGCTTCAGCGAGAAACGTGCCGCTTATGAACTTACTTTCGACGTGCAAAAGTGGTGAGGAATCGGTTTCAGGAGCGGCCCCGGGCGCCAAATTTTGGCACATTGGCAGGACTTGGAAATTATTTGCTGAAGCAAATACGTGATTTAGTTGCGGGGCTGACTTGAGCGGCTGCGAACACGACGGTAAACGCGCGAAACCCTAGAGCAGGAATGGGCGAATATCAACTGAGTGAACCTTATACGCGGAGAGCGGCAAACTTACGAGTCGCGCCGACATACGCCAAAAGGCGAATTTACAAGTCGCCAAAGCATGCGCTAAGTGTATCCACGTGTCCCGGAGAAAAGCTGAGGACGCCTTTGCCTGTCCAATCGTCATGAAACAGAAAATCTTCGCATATGCTTAGATAAGAAAGAAATTTCGACAAAGGAGAATTGGTTATGAAACAAGTATTCCGTTTTTTGGTAAGTTTTGGGGTTGTAGTTTTTTTGATGCCGGCCTTCACCGCCAGGATCGCGACGGCACAAGAAAAGGCAAAAGCGGAGAAAGGGAAAACTGAATCGGGAATGGAGAAGGCGAGCGCCAGTCAAACTACGACGAAGGTTTTGCTGGAAAACGACAAGTTTCGCGTCGTCGAAACGTGGGCCAAACCGGGCGAAAAGAATGAGATGAAAGCACGTCCAGATCGCATATCGTACCATTTTAATGATGGAACACAGAAAATCCATTATCCAGACGGAAAAACAGAAGTATTGGAATTGAAAGCGGGGACTGCTTTATTCCGTAAGGCAGCTACGAATTCGGCGGAAAACATAGGAAAGACTGAAACTCATAATCTGCTCATCAATTTAAAATAGCCCAATGGCGCTGGCAGCTAGTTTTGGCCTTCCCCGGTTGGACATGCTGTTCCTCTTACGCTTCACGCCATTGGGTGGCCACGCTCGCGATTGGAGCCGCAGTTATTTTCCGATTCCTTCACCAGCTCGGACACATCATGCGTCAGATCAGCTACTGAGTCGGAGGCGTGAAACAGACAAACCGTAGGCTACAACTCTCGCACTCGGATCGGCACCTTTGTGCGCATGTGAGTTCAGTGTAGCGTTATCACATGGCTGAAATAGGAATCGCAGCAGTCGTATTCTTCGGGTAGTGAATATCTGCGCACCGCGTCCAGAATAGCTTTGAAGGAGATAGGTTTGTGTAAAATCTCCACCGCTCCAGCAGCGCTAGCGCGCTCGGTAAGTGCTCCCCTGTGTAATGCGGTGCAGACAATCACAGGTATATCCCGCGTAGACGGGTCCGCTTTAAGCTGTGCGGTTGCTGCATCCCCGCTCATCTTCGGCAAACATAGGTCCATAAGGATCAAATCGGGGTGTGTGGCGTGCGTTTGATCTAAAGCGTCAAGCCCCGTTGCCGCTTCAACAACAACATAGCCTGATCGCCTGAGAACAAGGGCGAACAGCTCACGACAGTCAGAGTTATCGTCAACTACGAGAATTTTGTTTTTGTTCATGCCCCCTCGAATCCTCCGTTAAAGTGAGAGCGTTACACTTTGACTGAAGCGTCCTTAAAACACTTTGCCGCTTTTTCCAAAGACTCTTGAACCGACCGAAACGTCTTCAAGAGATCGGTCGACGTAAGAATGCCTTGAAAAAGATTGGTTGCGCGCGGAAGAATTGGCCGAGCTTTACGGGCTACCGCGGACTTGGTTCGAAGAACGCGGGCGAGCCGGCGAGATCGAACGGACAAAACCGGGCCGATACGTGTTATTCAAACGGCGCGACGTGGAAAAATATCTGGAGGAACACAAACAGAAAAATAGCCCCTGTTGACCCGGAGCTGTTTTCTATGATACCTCTGGTATCACCATGAACGGAGCAGATCTCAAAAAGGCAAGAGAGCGACTAAAGATGACCCAATCCGAACTTGCCGACGCAATCGGTATGCAGCGAAATTCCATCGCTCGAATGGAAAGGGGCGAGCGTCCGGTACTTAAGCATACCGAGCTCAGCGTCAAGTATTTGATTCTGACCATGAGAAAAACCACAAGGGGGAAAAAGAGCCATGGCGATTAATAAAACTGAGGCTGGGACATGGGCCGTCGACTTCCGCGATCAGCACCGCCGGCGAATCCAAAAAACTTTCGACACCCATAAGGCGGCAGCCGACTTCGAGAAAGACGCCCTCGCGCAAATAGCCAACCACGAATACGTGAGACCGTCAGACAAGACCGTCAGCGAGGTTGCTACGGAGTGGTATCAGAAAAAAGTCGACGCCGGGACGTATCGGCGCGCTTCGCTCATCGATTACCGTAACCACGTGGACAACTACATCAAGCCGGATTTGGGCGCCTGGAAGATTCACGACATCGATATTGAGCAGATCGAGAAAGCCGCGGGGGAATGGGGCAAGCGGGTCTCGCCGAAAATGGTCAACAAGGTGCTCACGACTTTGACCTCCATTTTCGCCCTGGCGAAGCGCTACAAGCTCATCAAGGACAACCCCGCCGAGGAAGCCGAGCGGCTGAAAATCGCAACTGAGAACGAAGACGACATGGAAGTGACGCCGGACAAGGTCTATAGGAAGGCCGAAATCAGAAAGTTAATCGACGGCACGGAGCCGGGAAGCCGTGACCGCCTCATGGTGATGATGCCCGCTCTGACGGGGCTACGTATAGGCGAAGTGCTGGGGCTTACCTGGCCGTGCGTGGACCTGAAAGGTGCGAAACTGGACGTCCGATTCAACTTGGCCGACACGGATAAGGGTCAGCCGCTCGCGCTCCGGCCGCCGAAAACGAAAAGCAGTCGACGAACAGTTCCCCTTCCCCCGGAGTTGGTCAAGGAGTTGAAGGTGTGGAAGCTAAAATGTCCGACGAGCGAGGAAGATTTAGTATTCGCCCGGGAGGACGGCAAGCCGTATCACCAGAACGCCGCCAGCGATGCGTTGGATCGCGCCATCACGAAGGTTGAGCTTGGAAAGCGGCTCACTCCGCATGGTCTTCGCCACTCGTTCGCCAGCTTGCTTTTGGCAGATGGTGTGCCGGTGGCGGAAGTGTCTGCGCTACTCGGTCACAAAGATTCATATGTGACGTGGAAGGTGTACACGCACTTCGTTAAAGGCGAAAGCAACGGCGTTCAAAATCTCGCGGCGAGCATCATGACTGGAAACTGAAAGAATGTCTCCAGGCATGTCTCCATCGCGCCGCTTGGCGTGAGGTTGCTTGATATGGGCGGGCACGCAAAAGGCTTGATTTCATTAGATCAGATGAAGCGAGAGAATCTCAGAAAAGATCCAAGGCAGATTTTCCAGTCGTGCACCTTCAACCGCTCGGTCACCTCTCCCACAAGTAGGAAATCTTACAGAACCTCGACGAATATTTTGAACGCTACCATATAGTAATGCCATTTTCTACAAATTGCTGGACCTCGAATCTTGCTGGATCTCGAATCGGATTCAAACTACGCTTTGACGGTCTTCGCAAGTTTTTCTTGCACTGTGTTAAATCACTTTACGCTTTTCGCAAATCATAGAAAGAGCTTTAGAAACAATAAGTAAATTTTCGTTGAGCCTAAAGTTTTTCCTGTAGACAAGTGGCGCCCTAAATGGCCCTATATAAAATATGTTAAATCGCTTTACGAATTCTGCGCGTGACACCACACGCCGAAACTTACATAACTAACCGATTCTGCATGAATTCTCATTCATGGCATTTCAATTGCTCGTAGCACGCGCAAGTCAGCCGGGTGAAAAACGTACATTGGCAATCTGCTCAGTAGACTGACAATTTTAAGATGAGGTACCGTATTAATCGTGGTGATGACAAGAGAACACGAGACGTTCCATTAGAAGGCGGCACGATGGGCGCGGTCAAAGACCTAAATGACAACCACGAGCCTATGAAACTCATACCGTGGGAAGACATTTGGACGTCTGTTAGAATCGCGCGTGTCCGTGGCAACCGCGACATGATCGACGTCTTCTACGACACGCTATTTCGGGAGGCGGTTTTTGACGATCATGGCGCATGGTCGTTAGATTTCAAAAAGGGGAACTAACTACCGCGGCAACCGCACCCTTCGTGCGAATCCTCTTACAGCTTTCGGCCAATTAGCCAAGCCCGTTCGAACAATTAAATTTTGCCAGACCTACTCTTTGTGCTCTGGGCAACTGCGGTCGTACCGGAAGTACGAAAATAATTCTACGTAGTGAGCAGATGAAATCACAGTCTCTCTGAGCGGCGACACGAGTGTTTCAATGGAAAAAAAATTTGGCGGAGAGGGAGGGATTCGAACCCCCGTTACCCTTTCGGGTAAACTTGATTTCGAGTTTTGCGATACCAATGACCACTCACAGCTAGGCCCATACATTCCCATAAACTTTAAAGCACGAACTGCTTCAAGGCTGGGAGTGTTTGGGCCTTGTTGTTTTCAGTTTGCGGACAATTCTCGGACAATCTGACGCACGATGGCCCTGGGCGGCGCACTGGAAGTCGTCGCGGCCGGCGGCCATAAAGTGATACTCGTCGGCCCCCTGGATCCCGGAAAACCATATTGGCAAAAAGACTGCCGACCATCCTGCCGGATCTCACGCTACCGAAGCTCTCGAAATCACAAACATTCATAGTGCCGTCAGCTTGCTCAACGGTCAGGCAATCATCGCCGCGCGGCCATTTCGCTCGCCACATCATACGATCTCCGATGCAGACTCAGTCGGCGGCGGCACCGTGCCTAAAGCCGGGTGAAGTTTCCCTCTCCCACAACGGCGTGCTCTTTCTCTATTGTGTGACGAGTTAGCTGGATTGTTGTGGTGCGTGAGCCGACACGAGGATTTTCAGTCCTCTTGCCGTATCGAGACTATGTGTCACTATCGGTCGCTATTGGTATCTATTCAAGCGTTTAACGGCGGTTTTCGGAGCCTGATTTTACCGATTCGAACATTTTCGGCCTTTTGTCGGATTGGCTGATCGCAACAGCTTTACAAGCGGTGCACGTGATAGGATCGAGGCCCGACAACATACAGCGGGATGCAGTTCTATACGAAACCAGATAACCTCTCGGTTCGATCGATGTTTTATCGATCACTGCCTCCCCTTTTCGTCTAGTCCGATGTCCGGTCAGATTTTGTAAAACCTCTTGGCATTTTCTCCTAGAATCAGCTTCTTGTGTTCATTGCTGATATCTCGTCGCTGCTCGATTTCATCGATCTCATGGCGAGCTTCCTCCATCGGAATTTCATGGGGGAAATCGGACGCGAACATGCACGGTTGAGGACCGATAAGATTCACCACATTGGACAGAGCCCTCTCGTTTCCCTCACAGCCCACATAAAAATTACCGCTGGTAAAGTAGTCGAGAACTGGCCTTTGGCAGCGAAGCTCACCGTATTCGCGTTCCCTTTCGAGCCTGTCAATGATCATGGGAATCCAGCCCGTTCCTCCTTCCATAAATCCCACCCTTAATTTAGGAAACGCATCCCATACCCCATCCTGAATCATCCCTGTCATGGCAATCGCCAGAGGCACGGGCATCCCTAACGCTCGGGTGCCTGGAAACTTGGTGAAGGTGTTAAATCCGAGATCGCTGTAACTGCCCCCGTGAATACCAACAGCGCAGTCCAATTTTTGCGCTTCCTCGTAAATCGGCCAGAACTCTTTTGCGCTAAGGTGCTTCTTTAGACCGTTGGAGGGAATGTAAGCGCCAGCCATTCCAAGTTCAGTTATCGCCCGCCGAAGCTCTGCAACCGCACTCGGAGGGTCCTGCATGGGAATCAAAGCCATCGCTTTAAATCGTGGACTTCTTTTCAGGTACGTTTCGTGAACGTAGTTGTTCCACGCCCGGGCATATGCAACCGCCCATTCCGGAATTACAACGTGACCGTAAGCAAGCGCTGCAGTCGTGTAAAGAACAGTAGACTCTAATCCCGTCTTGTCCAAATACTCCAGCCATTGCTCGGGACCCACGTTGAAATCAAACGTACCTTTTTTTCTAAAACGCGGAGTATGAAACTCATCTAGGGAAGGTAGTAATCGTCGCTCTGCGACTGTATCAGCGCTCCTCCAAGGTTCTTCCAGATATCGGACAAAGTCCGCCGTCTTCTCCATAATATGACCGTCGGCATCAACATATCGTGACATTATTCTCTCCTTTGCTCCCGATCACTGAAAATTCTCTACTCCACTTATTCTTGCGTATCCGCCCTACCTAATTGTCGCGAGACTTCCTTCGCGGTTTCTCTAACTACTTTTGCAGTGCGTTCAATCTTAGACTTCGGCAATTCGAAAGATTGTGCTGCTTGTAACCTTCGGCGAGATTGCCGACGCTAGGTCCGAGCCTACATTTCGGCGACTCGTCTTGCGTGACATAGCCGTGCAGAGCGAAGCTTTTCATCACTCAGAAGACACGGCTTTTGTCCGAGCGTAGATCTTTGGCAATTTCGGTGATTTCCGCTGTGCCCTCGAAGATAAAATTTCCAAAACGTCCAAGGCAAACAGCACCGTTAGAGATTCACTATTTCGTTCGGCGATTGCTTTCGTTATGTTATTCAACATTTTTGTTTTAACTATCACAAGAGCAGCAGTTCCGACAATCCCTTCTATTTGATAATGTGCACAAGACAATGCACCTTGTTCATTGTCGGCTGTGCACTTGAGTAAGTTCGCTGCGTTGTGCCATCAATCTTTGTCGCAGTGGTGTTGCTTACGCCTTGCAGTGATAGCCCAGGTGCAGTAGACGACTTAAGTTCGAGCTAGTGATTAATCTGAAAGGCGAAGCAGGCTGGGCCTTTACAATTTCTCCCAACGTGTTGGCGCGAGCGGATAAATTGATTGGTTAGGCGTGAGCCGTGAGGCTTAAGGCGCGGAGAAAGAAAAAAATGAAGAAATACTGTAAGCGAGAGAAGTTTATGAGAAAAAAACTAATCGGCCTGGCATTTTGCGCTATGCTCTTAGCGGTCAACTTGCCTGCGCAAGCCGGGCAGAAGGAATTTCAAAAGCTGACGGTCGGTTATACTCCAATTGCGGCCGGGTCGCTGCCGCTGTTTATCGCTGTGGAGGAAAGAATTTTTCAGAAATACGGATACGAGGTTTCCCCGGTATTCATGGGTGGTTCGCCGCTGATCAACTCGGCGATACTCGCCGGGGAATTTCCCATCGGCTACACCGGCGGAGGGGCGGTCATTGCCAGCCATCTCAGCGGCAGTGATTTGATCGCAATCGCATCGCCATTGCCGGTTCTTACTATTGACGGTTGGTCCAGGCCAGAGATCAAATCGATCAGTGATCTCAAGGGGAAAAGAGTCGGTGTCACTCGTATTGGCGCATCGACTTACTTCTCCGCGCTATCGATGTTGGAGTCCGGTGGGATGAAAGCTAACGAGGTCGTGTTTATCCAGAACGGCGGCATCGGAGAGTCCTTCGCAGCGCTACGGAGCGGCCGGGTGGATGTATGCATGATCGGCTACCCCTTCGGGCTATACGCCAAGAACGCCGGCTTCAACCTGCTGTTCCACCCTTCGCAGACCGAATATGGCCTGTTTCCCAGCGAGGTCGTCGCGTCGCGGGAGTCGTGGCTTAAGGATGCGAGGAACCGTAGAGTCGCAGTCGACTTTTTACGCGCGCTGAACGAAGGACAACAGCTCGCCAGAGAAAATGCCGCGGCCGCCAAACGCGCGCTGCGGCGATTTACCCGAGTCGATGATGACGCGTATTTGCAGGGTAGCTTTGAATACTACAGGGGTGCGTTCCCTCCCTCGCTCAAGGTGATCGAGAGAGCAATGGCGAACGCACTGAAATTTGTCGACCATCCTAAGGCCAAACAGTTCGACGTGAGGCAGTCCTTCGACAACAGTTTTATAGACGAGGCAATGAGGTGATTAAACGAAAGCTTGCGGGCGTCTGCGGGCCAAATCTAAAGTGCACCAAGCCCGCCGATTGCCTGACGGACCGCAGCGCAAACCAAACCCACCCGACACGAGAATTGTTGATTCTCTTAGCACCTGTAAGCATTTGAGATCACACGTGAATTTTTTCACTTTGCCATTACTTTGCCAGAAGCAAACCACTATGGGAAAATCAATCTAGGACTGAGGCCCTTAGCACCAAAACCGGTCTATCTATTCTCTCTGTAATGGGGTTCTCTTCCTTGCGCGATGAACTGCCGGAATTCAGGCGCAATGCGTTGGAAGTTATCGGCAGCTGTCGGATCGATCGCCATCGCAATGGCAGTGATAGCCGCCCGCTTTGCGACAGGCATCGAGACCGCCGCGGTGTGGGTATGGAGGAATTATTGCGCAGAATAATAGCCCAAGGCAGAAAGGGAGCTGTACGATTGCAAGAGCGTATTTCATTCGACGCCACGGGTCTTCGAAAAGCGCAGTGATAACGCTAGTCGCAGCGATGAGTCAAGTTGAAATCGTGGCGCTCTGTTCGGTGGGAACAACAAATACGCGTCGGCCAAGTTGACATAACGCTTCCGACTCGAATACTATCTGCCTAAATTATGAATGGAGACTGCTTTCTTTGTCCGACTCGCTATCGAACTGTTGATAATTGTATCGGAAGCGGCTGACGGAGCCGGGGTCCAGTATTCGCGTCGGGCTCCAAAAACAAATTCCTATCGTTTATTCCTATCATTCAACTCTTCGGTCACAGCTTCGCCGATATCGTGAGTCATCGCAGGAGGAAATCATCGTGAAGAATGAGACAGACACTGCGCGACCTAAGTACATTCCATTCGCACTCACTAAAGATGTCGTAACGGAAATGTTTCCAGTGGAAACCGAGCCTAAGATCCCGACGATGGACAAGCCACTCATTATAGAAAGCGCCTGTCCCGGATGGCAGCTAGGAGAAGCGCGGTTTCCCGCGGTTCCAACAGCTATGAAAGACCAAATCAAGGAACAAGTCGACTCTCTCAAGGCGGGTGCCGTCATAGCGCATATTCATCCCAGAGACCCTAAGACCGGGTTGGCACAAATGAATCATGAGCTCCTGGCAGAAGTTTTGGATGGCATCTTCTCTGAGGTCGGGGATTGTGTCACGTTCACTGATTCACTCTATCCCGTGCTCAACGCCGAAGTCGACTGCATCATCGGCACTGAGAGATTATTGGAATTGGGAAATGGCAACAAATACGTTCAGGGATCTTTGATGGTTCCCGTTGGTCACCGTCGCAGGGGTCAGCCATCCTATTTTAGCGTAAGAGGTGCGGTAGAAGGAGTAAAGTGGCTTGATGCACATGATGTAAAGCCGGTTTATCAGCTCTTCGATACCAACACGCACCTCGGGTTCAAACGGCACATCTTTGATAAAGATATCGACAGAGTCAGGCCCCGTATCATGAATATCCAATTGGGGAAGCATGATGCGCATGTTTCTAACCAGGACCCATGGTCCTATTTGCAGCTCATAGCTAATATGAACATCGTGAAAGCAAATATTCCTGAAAGTCTTATTGGTTTATATCCCGGCGGTCGAAATTGGCTGCCCATGGTGACGATGGGTATTATGGCCGGCGTTGATATCGTCCGAGTCGGAATTGAAGACTGTTATTGGCTGTATCCGCATCGGGATGAAATCATTAAGAAAAATTCTGACGTCGTCAAAATGACAGTAGACATCGCAACCATACTCGGCAGGCGGGTTGTGACTAACGCAGAGGAAGCGCGTAAAATTTTAGGGATAAAATTGACTTCAAAATTACGCTAACAAACCTGCAACACCTCGGACACAACTCATGAAAATCATGTGGGCATTGCTGATGTCGGCTGTGTTGTCCGGCATTTTCGTAACCTCCCCCGCCAATGCAGCGGAACTCAAAAAAATGATCGTGCCCTACACTCCTCTCACCGGTGCCTCGACGCCTTTTTGGATCGCCATCGAAGAAAGGCTTTTTCAAAAATACGGCCTAGAGATAGCGCCGCTCTTTATTTCCGGAGGCTCTAGTGCCATCGTTCCTGCAATGACTTCGGGGCAGTTCGACATCGGCGCAGTGGGCGGTGGTGCCGTGGTTTTGAATCGTTTCAGCGGAGGTGATCTGATCACCATTGGTGCCCAAACCGGTGTCTATACGACCGATTGTTTTGCCAAGCCTGAGATTAAGTCCATTCGTGATCTCAAAGGGAAAACGATCGCAGTGACGCGCTTCGGAACATCGACTCACTTTGCTGGACTGTCCATGTTGCATTTGGGTGGTCTAAAGCCAACCGACGTCGTTTTTATTCAAATCGGAGGCAGTTCGGAAGCCATCGCCGGGCTTTCGAGCGGTAGGGTGGATGCAGCCATGCTCGGCTACCCAGCGAGCGAAGTAGCACTAAAGAAGGGTTTCCGTCAGCTTACCTGACGGACTCACGTTGGCCAGAACAGACGTTGCTCTGAGCAAGAAAGTGCTGCGCAAGTACACCCGAGTCGACGACGAGGCAGTGCTGCAGGCCACCTTCGAATACTACAAGAAGTACTTCGGTGATACGCTTAAGGTCGACGAGAAAAGCTACGCCAACCTGCTCCAGCTCCTCGATCATCCGAAAGCCAAGGATGCTGATCCGAAGCGTTTTTTCGACAACAGCCTGCTCGAACAGATACGTCGCTAAGCGAATCAGCTCGCACACTCTAGAGTAAATTTCCCCCACCGTCGTGATTTCCAAATCAAATGTTCGGCGTCACAAGTCAACGTTTTTCTTGCAACCGCGTCCTCGCCGACAACCTATTACTAATCACTGACGACTATTATCGAATCACCCTATCCGCCCGCGCCAGCACATTCGGCGGAATCGTGAGGCCGATCTGCTTGGCTGCTTTAAGGTTGATGATGAACTCAAACTTCTTCGGCTGCTCGACGGGGAGATCAGCAGGCTTTGTGCCTTTGAGAATTTTGTCCACGTAGGCAGCGGCACGCCGGTACTGATCGACGCGATTTGGCCCATAGGCCATCAGGCCGCCCGCCTCCACAGCTTCGGTCAATCCAAAAATCGCGGGTAACCTCCTCTTTGCTGCGAGATCTGCGATCATCTTTCGGTTCGTAAAGGTAAGCGCGTCCTGCAGCACTATGAGGGCGTCAGGACGATGTTTGCTCGCTTCTTGGAACGCGCTATCGAAATCCTCCCCGCGTTGTACCGTCAGAGACAGAAGCTTTAGTTTCTGGGCCTTTGCTGTTCCCTGAGTCTCTTTGAAGGCAAGCTTCGTGTCCGGTGAGTTTGGATTCCAGAGGACAGCAATTTGTGAAGCTCTTGGAACAATCTCGGTGAGCAATTCAAGTTGTTTTCCGCTCAGCTCCACAGATAGGATCGTTAAGCCGGTGATGTTCCCGCCGGGGCGGGCTAAGCTGGTGACGAACCCAAGAGCGACAGGATCGCCAGTCGCCACCATGACGATGGGAACGGTTTTGGCTGCTTGCTGTGCTGCTAATATTGCGGGTGGGGTGGCCGCGACGATAACATCGACATTAAGACGAACCAGGTCGGCGGCTAGATCCGACAGACGCTCAACTTTCCCTTCCCCGAATCGCTGCTCAACGGTGATGTTTCGGCCCTCGACATACCCAAAATCACGCAAGCCATGTCTGAATGCTTCGACTAAATGTGCTGTTGCTTCGCGCGTACTAACCAACAGAATGCCTACTCGCTGAACTTTCTTCGACTGCTGCGCCTCGGCAGCGACGCCAAAAAAGAGCACTAACGTTACAACCAAGATTGAGGACCAACCAGCTTTGTTCATTGCGCGCCTCGTTCGTGAGAAGACTTATCATGAACACGGAAGCTGAGAAAAGTAATATTTAGGCGGAAGGGAAACCAATTTTGTCGAGAGGAAAAAGGCCAGATTCGGCCTGACATTGAACTGAATGACGCGTCAATTCAATCCCGTCTCCTGTTGACTCCCATTATTACGGGCGAACCAAAGTCCTCAACGCCAAAACCGGTCTATCTATCTTGCGCGATGAACTCCCGACATCCTGAGCCAGCAAGACGACGACACGCCCGGCAACGGCAACGGCGCCGACTCAGAGGGGGCGAGATGAGCAGCAACACCGCGGTTGAGTTTCTCGAAGCACAAACACGCCGGGTTGAATTGATGGGCGTCGTATCGCGTGACCACTCAGCGCGGCATGAAAGTCCTAGCCCCGTGACTTTCTCCGTAGACTGCGGGCCGCTTCATCCGCATCCGAGAGCAGGGCGGAAAAAAGTGCACGGATCGGCGGCGAAAAGACAGCGGGCCTACCGCGACAGAGTGAGAACGTCACGGGCGTTACGAAATAGGCTTAGAACTACTTGATTATGAATGAGAAAAAAGTGGCATTTTGGGCCTACTGGCAGGTTACCCTTAACCGACGAGAAAGGGCCCTAAATGATAACGAAATAGGGTTGGGATCATACAGCCGTCAACAGTATGGCGGATTGATGGACACCGCTGCGTTACGCCTACTTGGGAAGAAAAAGATAAACAACGGCGACGACAACAAGAACCACCAGGATCCACATGAATTCAGGCTGGTACATTTTAGGGGAATCTTTTACACAAACTTGGATCAGGCGTGAAGACTGAAACTGAACAAACTGAAGCAATCAGTTTCACCGGCTTTTGGATCTACTCCAATACATTAGTGGGAGGCGAAGTCCGACGGTTTTCATCAGTTCAAGGTCCGGAAAAGCATGACGCCACCGACTACCAATAAGAACAGCCCAGAGCTCGTGAGAATTGCCCAGAAAAATGTCTTTAACTGCATAATCGTTTTGCCCGCCCTTAATTGTAGGTGAAGGCCATGAACCTGTCACAGCTCGTTGAGGCTTTGAATGAATTTGGTGAGGTCGCTTTCACGGACACGCCATTGGCCACCGACCTTGAAAGCGGGCAATTCGTTGCTCTTGACCATGCGTAGTAGCGTTCGCGTAGACAGCTGCAGCAACTCAGCTGTCTGCTTGAGAGTCAGAAAACGCACCATGGGCTCAAGATCATTTGTCATGGGGGTCCAAACCGCAATGCGAATGCCATGGCCTTTTTAAGTGTAACCGCCCGTTTATTAGGAAAAGCAGCAGCGTTGCCGTTTAGCCTGGCGGGACAAAATCGGCGACGATGGACGACGTGAAAGGACGCCCATGAGCAAACGCAAAAGCCGAGAATATCCGAGGAAGATACGCCTGAAAGGTTATCGATGCCGAGATTGAAGGGGCGCTGATGGGCTAACCGCGTCCACTCGCAACCCATCGCCGTTTACGACTACCGGCAAGGCATTTCCCCGTGGGTGAAGGTCGAAACACCTGCAATATAAAAGCGGCTGTTTTGTGAGCTGGCGGAAATAGCGCTGCACTCCGCGCACTCTTTATGTCTGCAGACCGAGATTGATCCAGCCTTACCCATGAAAAAACCCTAACAAGCGTACATCGGGTGCTAGCGAAAGGCGCAAAGGATAGGCCAGCGAAAGTACTCTTCCTGTCATTTGCATTTATTCGACTGGAGCAGGAGTGGAGGTCTAATATTCCTGTCGTCTTAGCTGGTCTATCTGTTGGCGTTGACGCTGAAGTTCGGTCTGATTCTGATCTATCTGCTGCTGTTGTTGATATTGCGTTTGTTGTTGTCCTTGAAGTTGGTCACCGATGAGGGCTCCGGCACCTAGTCCAAGAGTTCCGCCAATTGCAGCCCCAATGCCAGGATGACCAACGGCGGCACCGATCAGGCCTCCAGCCGCAGCGCCGCCGAGCGCTCCGATTCCTGCTCCCTTTTCCCTCGTTGACAATGGCGCGGAGCAGCCCGACGTTGCTGAGATAAGGACAATCGCGAACATAAGGATGGTGAATGCTTTTCTGCCCTTCATAATATCTCCTTTGATTGAGCTAGACTTTGAGTCTTTCGGTTATCAGCGGGACAACAAATGTTTCAAAACTTATCGCTGCGTTCCAAAGATAGACACTTGCTTTATTTCAAACTCCCCAACTTTATTGACGATGTTGAACCCGTCAAAGGCGTCATCGTAGATGCGGTCAACGGTTCGGATGACTTCTTTGTCGTCTAACAGCACGACCATTTCGCCGTCGTTACCTCCGCGCCACTCAATGGTGTGGCCAAAACGGTGGACGCGACGATGCTATTTATTTTCATACTTTCCTTTTCGCGGTTTGCTTTTGGTCTACTAGGTCTAATTTCATCGCAAGCGAGCGAAACTGACGCAAGCCATATACCGTGACCTCGTAGTGCTAAATCGCCCGCGAATTAGGAAATTTGAGGAAAGTATCTGCACGTCAACTGAGCAATTTTTAGTCGCTAACAGGCTAACCTTGTGTGGTCGTAAGTACGTCCGGCTCTCACCGAAGTCCGTTACTCTCGGGTGCTTTTGGTTGAATGACACGCAGCCAACGCGGTGGCAAGATCGTGCCACCAGTTTTGAAATATCAAAGCGCAGCAATTCTTCAGCGAATGAAACAAATGGATCGAGCTGAGTTGACAACCAGGAGCTCCATTGCCTGTGGCTGCTCATGCGTGGTTGGGTGATACAACGCTTGGGCACGAGCCCGGGTAGCTATAGCAGGTAACGCTGGAGCTGTGATGAGCCGGAGTGAGGTAGCGACCGGGATTGATCATTCGTGTCGGTGGAAATTAGAAAGGATCTTCGGAATTAGCTTAATCCCGGTATGCTCAGGACTTGGCGGAGTCGGTATATATTCGGAGAGAAGCACATCATCTGTGCCTCGGCAAAGTCAAAGACGGCTAATGTATACCGACTCCATAAATTTTCCGTAATCGTCGCACAGGCCGCTGCTCGGCCTTTGGCGCTCGCCCTTTGGGCCACCGGATAAGGTTTAAGTTAACTATGTAGTCCGTGTAATTCCACCTTGCTTCTTATCACAAAAACACTGTTCAGTGCGTGGTCATCTCCGTCAGCCCGAGGGTTAATTTTTGGCAATCCCGAGCTGTATTATTAGGAATGCTCGGCATTTTTGTGCCCCTTTAAGGCAGTCTGTGCACGGCACGTCATTCGCTTTCGGATTTTCTCAACATTTATTCATTCTTATGGTTGCCGAAATGGAAAACTATGCCGAACCAAGACTATCGGCGGTCGCGATTGACGCTTGTCGCCGCCGAAAAAGATGCGATTTCCGCGTATAACGCGCAACCATGCTGCCTAACCCGAGGAGGGATATTTTTTGAACGTCGAAATCACTCTGATTACCCTCAAGTTAAAAGAACGAATCATCAAAAACCTTGAGGACCGATACCGTAAGACCGGGATGAACGAAGCGGTTTCTTGGAGGGGAATCTGGATTGAGCTTGGAGCGACTGAGGAAGACTTCTGCAAAGCCTTGAAGGCTGCCGCGGAGGCGCGTGGCCAAGCGGAAATTGTATTCACAGATTCCGATCACATTAAGTTAGGTTCCAAAGTAGGATCTAACACTAAAATCACACGCGCGAGTGGAGCGAGTTTAAAGGTCGGTGCTTCTGAACAGGTCTATGGCCTCGCTGTTAGGTTTATCCGTTTCTTTCTCCACTTCGTAAAAGAAGAAATCCGGCAGGTTTGAACTGAACGACGCAACGGTCGAATCTGGCAAGATCGCGTCGATGGAAAAATCAGTTCCATTAGGGCTTGGTTTGTGCCGACGACGAATAGGGCGCACTACTTGTCCAGGGATTTACTTTGTTCACGGTGGAGGTTAACGTGCTCGTGGAACTGAAACTCTTGCCGCCGAATCCTTTTCATCCATTGAAAATAAAATATTTGCGCATCGCATAATTAATCATTAAGGCAGTAAAAATGTTGGACCCAAAAGCATACGTCGTTAGCATGCCAAATCGGCGGATCAGAAATCCCATGAGCACAGTACCTATGATGATTGCGACGCCCGAGACAAGATAAAACAGACCAATTTCTACGAGCCAGTTGTAACGGCCGGAAACAAAAACCCAGTAAATATTGATAAGATAAGCGACCAAATTTGAGATTACAAAAGCAATACCGTTTGCCCTCATGGAATTTCGCGACCGTGTGGTATCGTCCAACTCCTGAATAGGCAGCTTCAAGAGTCTTACGAACCAATCATCCGGCTGTAACGCAAAAAACATTTTCCACGCTATAAGGTGAAAAACTAAGATATGGGTCGACACGGCTATGCATCCACTAATTCCATACTTTATAAATTGGAACAGATTCCCTCCCTCGCTTAACCATCTTTCTTTTACTCTTTAATTTTTACTATTGCTTA
>WNGO01001130.1_pt1 | contig 17060 bp, 15 predicted proteins | sample 5400511 | NCBI WGS metagenome assembly WNGO01 (sample SAMN13153380, study PRJNA577476) | soil metagenome | isolation source: 20 cm soil or saprolite under Garry oak tree replicate 2 | place: USA:California | collected 2016-06-15 | reverse complement strand
TGCTTGCAAAGCAGGTGCTCTCCCAGCTGAGCTACACGCCCCAAACAACTATATGACTCCAATAATGATTCTAATAGAATTTCGTGAGAATGACTACCTGCTCTGTTTGCAGGTGCTTTCGAAACTGATCTGCCAACCCATTACGTGCAACCTTCACTGTGTCAGATACTTACAACGATTTCCTGAACAGCTTTAACTTTGATCCTCGGTCCACTCGGTCCAGGAACGCACTTTTTCAAGACAATTGGAGCGTTGGATAAAGCCTTCGGCTCGCCAGCCGAACGCTTGGGCATCTGAAGTGAAAGTCGCGCGCAGAAGTTGTTGAGGGGACAGCGCATTTCGGCAATGCGTGCAGAGTCAACATGTGGCTTCATAAAAGCGTAGTAGTACTTTCGGATTTCGGATCGACGAAAACGTTGTTATTGGTTGCGTAAGCTGACATTTCTAGCCCCGAGCCGTGAGACAACGAACAGAACGGTTTGGTTCGTGCCCGAATGCTCGGCCAAGCCCACAGTAGGTTAAATGAGCGCACCTGCCTCGTGAGCAGGAGCGCTACTTCGAGCGGTAGACTTTCGACCCACTCCCCTAGCCCCCCAATGGCCTTGTGTACCGACTACGCCTTGGCGTAGCCGATTCGCCCCCTGAAACCGACTGTCGCGAAAGCACGCCTACTTGACACCCAGGCGGCCCGTGCCTGTGCTGAATGTTTGTATTTGTTTACGAGACGTTTCGAGATCCGTCACTTCAGGAATTTTTCTTTGGAGTGAACCAGCCCAAGGGGTGGCTCCATGCTATTTTGAGACAGTTTTTGGTGGCCAATCTCCTGAAGCGCCCGTCTCGTGAACAAGTGCGCTAGCTGCAAGCTTGATCGGACTTCTCTGGCATGGTCGGGCCCTGCCGGGTATCCTCTTCCCCTTGGCGCGATCTGCGAGTAAATTGGCGCATGTTGCTAGTGACGCCAGGGCGCCCACCGAGCTAGGGTTGAATGTGTGTGCTGAATAAGGAGGAACATGAGCGAAGCAGCTCGACAAATTCCAGAAAAAGAGGATAGCTCCTCAAAACCACAGACATTCACGGCGAAAGCGTACGCGGCGCACAGTGCAACCTCGCCGCTTGCGCCCTTCACTGTTGCGCGCCGCTCCCCACGACCTCAGGACGTGCAAATCGAGATTCTCTACTGCGGCGTCTGCCATTCAGATCTGCACCAGGTGCGCAACGAGTGGCAGAGCGTCATGCCGACAACCTATCCCTGTGTCCCCGGCCACGAGATCGTTGGACGCGTGGTCAAAGTCGGCAGAGCCGTCAAGAAATTCAAGGAAGGCAACCTCGCCGCAGTCGGTTGCATGGTGGACTCTTGCCGCGTCTGCGCAAGTTGTCTCGCCGGAGAAGAGCAGTTCTGTGAGAACTTCATGACCTTGACGTACAACGGCCAGGACAAGATTCTCGGGGGAGTCACCTACGGCGGCTACACGGACACCATCGTGGTAGATGAGCCCTATGTCTTGCGTGTGGGCAATAAGTTGGACCCCGCAGGCGTCGCGCCTCTTCTTTGCGCCGGCATCACCACGTATTCGCCGATGCGCCATTGGAAAGTCGGCAAAGGACAAAAGGTCGGCATCGTCGGTCTTGGCGGGTTGGGGCATATGGGCGTGAAATTTGCTCACGCCTTCGGCGCTCACGTCGTGCTTTTCACCACGTCCCCGGGCAAAACCGCCGACGCTTTGCGTCTCGGAGCTGACGAGGTGGTGATTTCGAAAAACGGCGCCGAGATGGAAAAACATGGGGCCAGCTTTGACTTTATCCTCGACGCGGTATCCGCGGAACACGACTTGAACGCTTATCTACGTCTGCTGAAGCTCGATGGCATCATGACCCTGGTTGGCGCACCAGAGAAGCCGGCCGCAATCTATGGCTTCAATTTGCTGATGAAGCGCCGTAGCCTAGCCGGTTCCGCCATCGGCGGTATCCGGGAAACCCAGGAGATGCTGGATTTCTGCGCCGAGAATGGAATTACGTCGGACATCGAGTTGATCCCCATTCAACAAATCAACCAAGCATACGATCGGCTCCTCAAGGGCGATGTAAAATATCGCTTTGTCATCGATATGGCTTCTTTGAAGTAGGCTGCCACGGAAGGAAATTCAGTTACCATACCACGCACGGAGTTGTTCTGTGAGGTGGGCTATGACGAATCGGTTCAGAGTTTCCAGCGCACTCATTCGCAGGCTTGAGGATGTGGGACTTCGGCCCCTGGTAGTGTTGCGCCAGGCGGGCCTGCCAATGGGGCTCTTCGATCAAGAAAAAATCCTCGTCACAACGGAAGAACTGTTCTCCCTTTACCGGGGGATTTCTGAGGTCAGCCGTGATCCCGCGATCGGACTCAAGCTGGGGACTGAAGAACGCATAGAGCGCTACGATCCGATTTCCATCGCCGCGCTCTATGCGAGGTCGTTTCGAGACGCATTGCAACGAATGGCACGCTACAAACAGTTGACCTGCCCGGAAGAGATACGTATTGCCGAACGCGGGGACGAATGTGCGGTTCAGTTCCTCTGGCTTTTGGCGGACGAGATCGAGCCCGCGCTGCTAATCGATGGTTGTTTTGCCTGGATCGTGGCGATCGGTCGGCGAGGCACGGGGCGTCTGGTCAATCCCAAGCGCGTCGAACTGCAGCGGACTGAGGTGCACCGCAAGATGTACGAGCAGCACTTTCAGTGCCCCGTGAAGTTCGGAGCCCGGCAGAATGTGCTTGTGTTTGATAAGGCCGACGTTGAAAGGCCCTTCGTAACCCACAATGCGATTTGCTGGCCATACTGGCGCCGCAACTCGAAGCGCAGCTGACGCAGCAGCTTGCTCAGAAATCCGTTAGCGAGCAAGTGAAAGGGATCCTAAAGAGACTGCTAGCCGGGCAGCGCCCGGGACTAGACGCTGTGGCCGGAGAGTTGCGCCTGAGCACGCGCACATTGCAGCGTCGGCTCACAGGTGAGCGTGCAACATTTCAGCAACTGATGGAAGACGCGCGACGTGAGTTGGCTCAGCACTATCTGTTGCATTCGTCGCTCGAACTGAACGAGACGGCGTACCTATTGGGCTACGAAGATGCCAATTCCTTCTTTCGAGCCTTCCACCACTGGGAAGGAACCTCACCTGGCGAATGGCGAGCATCTCACGCGAGATCGGGGCAGATTCAGGAAACGGAAACAAGCCCAGTGTAGATTTCCAAACGCTCTGCGTTTCTAGAACCCCGTTTCCGGATAGCTTCCGAGTCGCCGACCATCCGGGACTTGGGCGTCCTTAATTCTGTTTCGGCCGCCGCCTCGGCTTGCCATCAGCATACTTCCTATGTATTATTGAGTGTGCACTCAGTAATAGAGAGGCTCAGTGGCGCGTCCTAAAAGCGAAGACAAACGAAATGCGATCCTCGACGCCGCGACCCGCCTATTTGCGGAGCGCGGTCTTACCGCTGCCCCAACGTCAGAGATATCAAAACAAGCTGGCGTCGCCGAGGGAACTCTGTTTACGTACTTCAAAACTAAAGATGATCTGATCAATGCCCTTTACCGGGAGATCAAGCTGGAACTCGCAGACGCCATGATGTCGGATTTCCCCCGGAAGAAGAATGTTCGTACCAGGCTGCGGCATGTTTGGGATCGCTATGTGAAGTGGGGCATTGCGAATCCTAAGCAGCGCAAGGTGCTGGCGCAACTACAAGTGTCGGAGGTACTCACCAAAGAGTCTAGAGACGCCGGTAGCGCGCCGTTCGTCGAGTTCCAAATCATGATTCGTGACGCGATTGAGCAGCGCATCTTTCGGAAGGATCTCCCGGTGGAACTTATCTCGAAGTCGTTAGCAGCCTTGGTAGAGGCGACGATAGACCTTACGGTGTCGAACCCATCCAAAGCGAATAAATACCGGGATAGCGGCTTTCAAATGTTTTGGGCCGGCATAACCAAGTAATGAGTCTGTGCATCCTATAAATGAGTGAGTACTCACATTGGAACTCGCGAAGGAGAATGGAGGATATTGCAATGGCGAAGGTCTGGTTGATTACGGGAAGCGGAAACGGGTTGGGGCGGGACATCGCCGAGGCGGCGCTGGCCGCAGGTGACAGCGTGGTAGCCGGAGCGCGTCGGACGGAGGAACTGGGACCTCTGGTGACGCAGTACGGCGCGCGGGTGAAGCCCGTTACGCTGGAAGTGCGCGATGAGGCCGCAGCAAAGGCCGCGGTGCAGTTAGCGGTGGACACTTTCGGACGGCTGGATGTGCTCGTCAACAATGCCGGTTATGGGCAGTTTGCGCCTTTCGAGCAGATAAGTGCGGAAGACTTCCAAGCTGTCGTGGACACATGTTTCTACGGCGTCGTGTACACCACGCGCGCTGCTGTGCCGGTGATGCGTAAGCAGAAGGGCGGTCACATCTTTCAGGTGTCTTCGGTTGGTGGTCGCCTCGCGGTTGCCGGCAATACGCCGTATCACGCCGCCAAGTGGGCCGTAGGCGGTTTCAGCGACGCACTGGCGATGGAAGTCGCGCCGTTCGGGGTCAAGATCTGCACCCTGGAGCCGGGAGGTATTCGAACCAACTGGGCACGGCGCGCTGGTCAGAATGCGCCGGACCTGCTGCCGGAATACGAGGCCTCGGTCGGTTCAATGCTCAAGATGTTGCCAAGGCTCGAAGGGCGTTCGGAAGGCGATCCGCGGAAGATCGCGGACGTAATCGTACAACTGGCGAACAGCGACGAAGTGCCGGTGCGGCTGATCCTCGGTGTCGATGCGGAAAAGCGGGTGCAGCAAGCAGAAGCTGCGCGCGCCGCCGAGGCCGACAAATGGCGACATCTGACCGTTTCAACGGTTTTTGAAGATGGGCGCTTCGACGGCCGATTGTATATGGCAAAGAGCGGAATCAATTCCTGAGTTGCTGAATCATGAGAGGAGCACGATTATGAAATACAGATTACTTGGCAAGAGCGGACTGCGGGTCTCCGAAGTGGCTCTAGGCACTATGACCTTCGGCGACGAGTGGGGATGGGGATCACCGAAGGCTGAAGCGCAGAAAGTCTATGAGACCTACCGCGAGGCAAGTGGAAACTTCATTGACACTGCGAACTTCTACACCAACGGTACGAGCGAAAGATTCCTTGGAGAGTTCATTCGGGGCGATCGCCAGAGCGTTGTTTTAGCCACGAAGTACTCCAACGCCGCGCCAGGCAATGATCCGAATGCGGCGGGCAATCATCGCAAGAACATGATGCAAGCAGTGGAAGCCAGTTTGAAACGACTGCAGACCGACTACATCGACCTGTACTGGGTGCACATCTGGGACGGGATCACGCCTGTGGAAGAAGTCATGCGCGGTCTGGACGACTTGGTTCGCCAGGGCAAGGTTCTTTACGTAGGCATCTCGGACGCTCCCGCCTGGTGGGTCGCCCAGGCAAATATCCTTGCGGAGCTTCGAGGCTGGACACAGTTTATCGGGCTGCAGCTCGAGTACAGCCTGATTGAGCGGACGGTCGAGCGCGAACTGATTCCCATGGCCGAAGCTTTGAACTTGGGGGTTCTGGCTTTCTCTCCCCTGGCGGGTGGATTTCTAACCGGGAAATATCACGGCGAAGGCAAGCCCGACGGCGGGCGGATGACCAATGAGGGAGTGAAAGCCTTCTTTCCTGAGAGGGAACAACGCGCGGCGCCGATGATATCGGCTGTAAAGTCGGTTTCCGAACAAACCGGTCGCAGCATGGCGCAAGTCGCACTCGCCTGGTTGCGCCATCAAACGGTGCCAATAATCCCGATCATTGGAGCCCGGAAGGTATCTCAACTCCAGGACAATCTCGCCAGTTTGGATATGGAACTCTCTGCCGAACAATTGAAATCCCTCGATGGAGCAAGCCGAATCGAACCTGGATTCCCTCAGAGTATTTACGACAGAGAAATGGTTCGTGCAATTAGGTATGGCGGCACGTGGGATCGCTTGCTGCTCTAAGTGCGGCACTTCAGGCAGAATAGTGATACAGGTGCCGGCGTTTAAGCTTCCCGCTTGCTCCCGAGTAACGGCGCACTCGGAAACAATGGGCCTTGTCGTATTAGGCCCCTCACTCCTCCCCGGTCCGCGCCCGGCCCCAGAATGGGTGAGCGAAAACACCCTGGCGGAAAGCACCCGCGAAAACGCCTAGAAAAGGAGACTTAGCAAGCAGTGTTTTGACGAGCGGAAAAGTGAAGTTTTTCGCTCACACTACGGGCAACAGTTTCTCTCCTATAGTCGAATTTTGCGCGCCAGGCTACGGTGAGAGGTGAATGAAAAATGACACGCCCTGCGAGAATCTACCCCCCAAACTCTCTGCTTAGACTCCGTACTGCGCAAACATAGGGCTGGGCTCGATTACCGTGTAGACTCGGCCCACGGTGGCTTCATTCCCGAGATCTCTTTCATCGGGTTTTCGAGTCGATTCAAGGGCAAGATGCGACGTCACGCTGTTTCTCCGCCTCGGCTCGCGGAATAGACGTCGTGCCGTTTAATTGAGTCGACTACTTCACGACGGCAACGGAGAATTCCAATTTTACTTCGTCCTTTACTTTGACGGTTCCTCCGGCGATTCTTACCGGTGTAATCCCGAATTGGGTTTGCTTCAGAACCGCCGTGCCCCGATATAATCTATCTTTGAGGGTGACGTCGACCGAAACTGGGTGGGTGTGGCCGTGCAAATCCAGGTTGCCATGAACAACCCAGTGGTCCGTCCCATTGGGTTCCACTGCCGTCGACTGAAAATGAATCTGTGGAAAGCGGCCAACGTCGAGAACCTCGGCGCCCTGCATCGTTGATTGAATCTTTGCTCGAGTGCCTTCAGACGCTTCGGGGTCCAAAACGCGAAGCTTGCTTGAACTGACGCGCACTTCCACCGCTGGGCTTTCGGAATCGTTAACCTCGCCCCACTCAATCGGTGCCTCAATTTCATGATCGTGGGCTAAGCCGGAGAAGAGCCCAGCCTTGTACACATGCATTGTTATCTTAGAATGAGAAGAGTCGATTGAGTGCTTCTCAGAGGCGCCGTGAGCCGGCCCGGCCAAGTGTACCAGCGATGCCAACACAACGAGGGCCATGTTTTTCTTCACGTGTTTGTTCAAAGTATCCAAACCACTTACTTTTTTTCGCCTTGCGAAATATTCCATTTGGCTCTCTCCGAATGACTTTGACGCTCCACGTAACCACAAATTGAGTTCTGAAGCTCCGGCAACAAGGCTAGGGCGTGACAAGGCGCGCAAAGTCGCTCCGGCATGTTTTTCGGCGCTTGCCATCGCGTCGCTGGGCGAGCCCCTACTTGAGCAAGACTCTATACCGATCTCTTTTATTCCCGCCCGTTTTCTTTGCTTTCAGGGAATAAACTTCATGCCCCGCGGTTCTAGAGAAGTGCGCCCTTCCACGCCTGAGTGAGGAGGCAGTTGCAGATCGCACTTGCAATTTACCGCATTGGACTAAGTGAAAGTTTGACATTTTCTTGACTTCGATACGACAAAAAATCGGTCGATCAAAGCATCGAAGTAATGATCCATCAGTTCGCTCCTCCAACGAGACGTTGGAGTTCAATACGATGTTGCTTTTCACTGTTCCTAGACACCAAAGGAGAAAAAGATGAAGCAATCTGAAAGTTTGGCTAAACTTAGTGCGAATCGGCGGTCATTCTTGAAGAAAGGAGTTATGGGAGCAGGAGCGGCCGCAATGGCCGCAGGTCTACTCCCGGGCAGTTTGGTTGCGTCTGCGCGGGGGGAAGACGACGGCGTCCCCATTACCAAAGGCGACATCGCCATTCTCAGGTTTCTACAGGCTCTGGAGCAAGTTGAGGCGGACCTATGGATTCAGTACTCCGAGCTTGGAGGGACGCAAGACAATGAGGTATCCGGCGTCAACGGGGGAAATCCCATATACATGGCGGCGCTCACCATTCTTGACGGGGACATGCCGCAGTACATTCACGACAACACGGACGATGAAATTAGTCACGCGGCCTTTCTGAAGAATTATCTGGAATCGAAAGGGGCCAGCGCGGTCAGTCTGGAACCGTTTCGACACTTGCCAACCAGTAAGGCGACAGGAGCGAACCAGAATTTTCTCGGAGACGGCGGAAGACTGACAAATCTAACCCAATTAACCATCGACACTAGTTTTTGGACGAGGTATCGCAGCATAACCAATCCAGATTTCGATCCAGCCGCCAAATTTATTCAGGCCACCGGGAATTTCGATGGATCAAATACCAACAGTTTGAATGGAGGGCGGTTCACCGCTATTCCGAGGAGTGATGACGACACACATGGCAGCGATCCTAGCAATCCCCCAGCAAGCATCTCGCCCCGCCTGCAAGCGATCGCATTCGCAGCGGGTTTCCATTTTGCATTCATCGAGCAAGGCGGCACTAGTCTTTACCCCACACTGGCCCAGAAGGTGAGTAACCTGGAAGTCTTGCGGATTTTACTGAGCATTGGGCCGAGTGAGACGATGCATTTCCAAACCTGGCAGGACAAAGCAGGCAACGCAAACCAAGGCAATCCGCCCCTCACCGTGACGGACCCTGTTAACAACTCAACTGTCACGTTCAGGGACCTCCATGTTGCGCAGGCAGAGACGAGCCCTGAATCCCTCAATGGAGACACACTGCAGGCCAACTTGATAATGCCTGAGCCCACCCACTTCCTTGATCCCGAGTTCGGCCCCGTTGCGATTATTCGCCCCACCTCCACGCAAAATGGGGGGGCCGTGGCCTCCGTCATGAGCTTTGCTCAAGACGGACTATTCCTCGATCCAAAGACGGGAAAAAACACGGGGATTGTTCCGCTGCTACTCCGATTAGCGGAGGAAGCCGACGAAGCTAGACGTCAGCTCTAGCTCACGCCAAGGCGTTACGCCCGGCGTTTACCATAACCGTGCGCACAAGCAGGATGGACAGATTCACTGGGGATCAAAGAGGCACAGTGAGTCTGTTCATTCTAGCGACAGTTTTGGTTTGGAAAGTTAAAGCAGCGCTTCTAGAAGATCAATCCTGGTCATTGAATTTAGGTCCAAACCTCTTCGGTAATGCCAATACGAGGACCAAGCCTATGCTCACGCGTACCATGTCGTTCACGGTCGATGAGGCTCAGGAACGCCCGCACTATTCCTGCTGGAATATTTTCCCCACTCTGCCGGTCTATAGAGACGTGAGGCGGCTTCTGCCGACAAACGTCGTCACGAGCTAAATCCACCTCGCGGAAATACGAACGAAGGGACAAATACGATGCAGAAACTCCCGATCAGCTTCCTGGTACTGTGCGCCAGCCTTTCCGCCCAGACAAGTGTGGCACATGCAGCTTCGCTCACTGAGGGTGACCGGAAACTAGAAGATACTCCGACACACGCGCTGAACCCGGTTGTCCAATGGAACAGAATACTCCTGGTGATTGTTCGCACGCCTGGCGCGCAGCCGGTAACGGTCCACACTACCCGCAGCTTTGCGATCCTGCATGCAGCAATTTATGACGCGGTCAACGCGATAGACAGAAGGCATAAACCCTACCTTGTCACGGTGCCAGGGGTGTCGCCAAACGCTTCGCAGGAGGCCGCGGCCGCTGCAGCGGCGCACGAGGTATTGGTCGAGCTGTACCCGGCCTTCAAGACGACGCTGGATGGCGAACTTCAGCAATCACTAGCGCAAATTGCGGACGGGAAGGACAAGACCGACGGCATTGCTGCAGGGTTGGCCGTCGCGGATCGCATTCTGGCTCTGCGAAGAAATGACGGCTCCAATGCTCAGCCGATTCCTTACGTTTTCGGGACCGCGCCGGGTGATTACCAATCGACGCCTCCGAACTTTCCTCCCCAGCCGCAGTTCACGCATTGGTCTCATGTCACACCGTTTGCCCTGAACCGCCCAAACCAGTTTCATCCAGGTCCTCCCCCGAAGTTAACGAGCGACGAATACACTGACGCCTTCAATGAAATAAAAATCTTGGGAATCGCCAACAGCACAACCGCGACGGCCGACGAAGCCTTGACAGGGCGATTTTGGAACGGTGCCATCCAAAACTATTGGAACGAGATAACGCAAACGGCCTCGCAGGTTCACAATTTGAGAACAGCGGAGAATGCGCGGCTCTTCGCATTACTTAACCTCAGCCTCGCGGACGGCGTAATCGCGTTCTATGATACAAAATATACGTACAATTTCTGGCGGCCCGTGACCGCTATTCGTGCCGCCGCCACCGATGACAATCCCGAGACATTAGCCGACCCGGGTTGGCTTCCTGAAGTCGGCAAAACCGCTCCAGATCCGTCCTATCCAGGTGCGCATGCCGTCATTAGTGCCGCCGCGGCAGAAGTGCTGCGTTCATTCTTCGGTAGAGACCATTTCGACTTTGACGTGACCTCCGAGGTCTTACCTGGTGCAGTGCGTTCTTTCCCGAGCTTCTCCGCAGCGGCTGAAGAAGCAACCCTGAGCCGTATTTTTGCTGGACAACATTTCCGGTTTGACCTGACCACTGGTAATCGTCTCGGCCGCGAGGTTGCTGATTCTGTCATCGACAATCTCTTGGGAGCCCCCGAAAGAGATGAAATCCGGTAGCTGGAAACCACGCTGATTCATCGACACGTTCAATGCTGTGTCGGAGCCGCGCCGCCGCGCAATCCTGAGCTGCCTCGCGCGGTCGGAACGGCCGGTCGGGGGGATTGTGAAATCTCTGGGACTGGAGCAGCCCTCGGTTTCGAAACACCTGCGTGTTTTGCTCGAAGTTGGCCTCGTCCACGTGCGCCGCGACGGCCGCAGGATGCTCTACCGAACAAATGCCGAGGCGGATCATCTCTTGCTCATGTTCCTGACCGTCGGCCAACTCTTTATCGGGACGAATATCGGAAGGGAATGAGCTCTACTTTGTCTGCACAAACTGTAACGTGTAGGCCGTCGCCGGGTCGAAGGGCTTGTCAATCACCTTCAAATCCAGAAGCTGGTTATACATTGTCGACCAGCGCTCAGGATTCATCCGGCCAAGCTGGGCGCCGCCGGAATCATCGCCAATGACGAAGTGGCCGTCCCGCAATGCCTGCCAGCTAAACTGCATCCAATCCTGGTTCAGCGCCGGATTCAATTTGGCAATGACGGCGTTGGCCTCGGCAGGATGGTTCAGATATTCGCTCCAGCCTTTGAGTGATGCTCGCACGAATTGCCCCACTTCATCGGGATGCTGCTGGAGCATGTCGCGCGTGGTGAACATCACACGGTACGGGTTGTAGCCCGCGTCGCTGGTAAGCAGCATTCTCGTCTCGATCCCCGCCTTACTGGCAAAGTACGGCTCCGACGTCGCAAACGCCTGTTGGATATACTGTGGATCCGCGATGAAATTCGATACGCTCATCGTTGCGGGAATTTCGTGAACGTTGTTCAGTTGAAAACGCTTGGCTACAAATTCGAACCAGGTGGACCCGGGAACCACGGCTACTGTGTGGCCGTTGAAGTCGGCGAAGGAGTGGATTGGCGAGTCCTTGCGCACCATGATGCCTTGCGGATCGCGTTGCATCGTAGCGGCCACGGCAACCAGCGGCTGGCCGCCGGCGACAGCCTCTAAAGTTCTGTCCGAGGCACTCATGCCAAACTGAGCCAATCCTACGGACACCTGCTTCTCCATGGATACATAAGGGCCGCCAGGCTGGATGCTGACGTCGAGACCCTCATCCTTGTAATAGCCCTTCACGAGCGCCGTGTAAAAACCGCCATGTTCGGGCTGTGGGTACCAGTCGGCCTGCAAGGTAACCTTCGCCAATCCGGTTTCGCTTGATGAATGCCGGCAGCCCAAAGCGAAGAGGCCAGCGATTAAGAGAAGGCAGCAGGTACGAACAGCAAACTTGCTCATATTGGCTCGCCCACAACGGAATCCAAAACCCTGCGGGCCTCGACTCTTGGTGGGCTTCAAGAAAAAGCCCGCGCCCGCCAGAGCTGCACCCAGTCCGAAGAATAGCATGCTGCGCTTTCCGCTCACCTGCCTAATCGGTTCCATACAAAAATTCGATGTAAGCGTCGGCGCGCGCGCGCCGATGGCGTGATAAATTACGGTAGGATGCCATCAGCAGCAGCAGTCGTGCGTATTTCGGCAGCGGACGAAGAGCGCATGCGCGAAATCTTCCAGTTCACCGCACGATCCCTGGAAACAGCACACCCGGTCCCCTTCGGCGCATTGATCGTCAATACGCGTACGGGTGAGCGACTGATGCGCGGGACCAACGCAGTTCTTCGCGAGAACGATCCGAGTTCCCACGCCGAGACGCGCACCGTTCGCCTTGCCTGCAAGAAGCTGAAACGCCCATCCTTGTCCGGGTACACGATGTATTCCACCTGCGAGCCATGCCCGATGTGCATGGCCAATGCGCTTTGGGCCAGACTCGACCGCGTCGTATATGGCGCGACCATCGCCGACGCGAACCGGCACTGCCTCCAAATTCACATTCCTGCAAAGGAAGTAGCGCGACGCTCGGACATGCCCTGTCGCGTGGACGGTCCAATCCTGCGCGATCTGTGCAACACTCTTTTCACGCATCCCAATATGCAAAAGGCCTTTCGCACCTGGAGTACGCGCAAGCATAAGTCTTTCAAGTGATAGCTTCAGCGCGAGCCAATATTATGGACTCAACCCACGCCGCAGCACTTTCTGAAATTCTCGGCGACGACGCGCGCGTCCTCACGCAGCCGCAGTTGGTGGAGCAGCTCTCGCGGGACTTCTATTGGTATTCGCCGGTGCTGCGCAAGCAACTCGATGGCAAGACAGGCGACCTCGTGGTGCAGGCGGGGAGCGTGACGGAGATCCAAGGCGTGCTGCGCTATTGTCATGCTCACGATTTGCCAGTAACTGTGCGTGGCGCGGGCACGGGAAATTATGGGCAGGCAGTTCCGCTGCGGGGCGGCATTGTGCTGGACCTTGCGTCTATGGATCGAGTCGAAGCGATTCAGCCAGAGGGCGTTGCCGTTTGCCAGCCAGGCGCGCGGCTGGGCGTTGTGGAAAGTGAGGCACGCAAGACAGGCTGGGAACTGCGCTGCTACCCTTCGACGATCGTCAAAGCCTCGGTGGGCGGATTTCTAGGCGGCGGGTCCGGCGGTATCGGTTCGGTGGCACATGGAAATCTGCGTGATTTCCAAACGGTGCGCGCCATCGAAGTGGTCACTATGGAGGTGGAACCGCGTGTGGTGAAACTTGAGGGAGAAGCGGTACACGATATCTTGCACGCCTGGGGCACCAACGGTGTTATCTCCCGCATCTGGCTGGCGCTTACGCCAGCCGTGGAATGGTCGCAATGCGCTGCCGCTTTTGACACGTTCGAATCCGCATTCGACTTCAGCGAGCTCGTGGCAAACGGTGGTTCATGGATCAAGCGGCTGGTCACCACATTCGAATGGCCGATTCCTTCTTTTTTTACGCCCGTAAGACAGTACGCGCCGGAGGGCAAGGCTTTGGTGTTTTTCATGATTGCTTCCAAGCAACTTACTGAACTCGTAGGCGCGGCCCGAGAAGGCGGTGGAGAAGTCAGCTACGCCGGCCCATATGCTGGGCTGGGTACGAGGCCGCTGCTTTCCGATTACACCTGGAACCACACTACACTATGGGCTATAAGTGCGGACGAGGCCTACACGTATCTACAATGTGCGTTCGAACCAACGACAGTGCGCGAACAAATGAAACGTTTGAGGGAGCGTTTCGGCCACGAAATCCTATTCCACATGGAGTTCATGAAAAATGGTGATGGGCAGGTCATCCCCGGCGCAATTCCGCTGGTCTATTTCACCAGCGAGGAGCGGCTGAACGAGATGATCGCCTTTTGCCGGGAGATTGGCGTCTTTGTCGCCAATCCCCATGTGAACAACGTCGAGGGAGGGGGACGTTATCGCGCGGACAACGCGCAACTTCTCGCGAAGAAACGCTACGACCCGAAGGGCTTAATGAATCCGGGCAAGATGATCACTTTCGAAACCGACGCGCGCGCGGGCGCAACCGTGACTGGAGCCGCCACGAAATGAAAACATGGGTGCCCGATGCGCGGAATTTCGCCTATTTGAATTGGAAGCAGGTGGATGCCCTACCGCGCGAATCGACGCTGCTGGTGCTGCCCACGGCGGCGATTGAACAGCACGGACATCATTTGCCTCTGGCCACGGATACGCTGATTAACAACCTGCTGCTTGGTCACGCTCTTGAGAAACTGCCGCCGGAGATGCACGTCTACGCTCTACCGCCGGTGCATTACGGTAAGAGCAACGAGCATATCGGTTTCCCTGGCACGCTCTCGGTGAGCGCAGCCACGTTTATGGCCGTGCTGCGCGATTTAGGCGCGAGCGTGGCGAACGCGGGCTTTCGCAGGCTGGTGCTCTACAACACGCATGGCGGCAACGGTTCGTTGATCGACGTGATGGCTCGTGATTTGCGCGCGGAGTTCAATCTGCGGACGTTTGCTCTCCACGGCTCGGGCGGCATCACATTTGAGGGTCTCAGCGCTCAGGAGCGGGCTTACGGCTTCCACGCGAATGAAGTTGAAACGGCGTTCCTGTTGGCGTCGATGCCGGAACTTGTGGATCGTTCGGCCTACACCGTCAATTACATCGCGGACATCGCTAACCCGGAGTTGCTGCTACCGGAGAACGCTCCTGCAACTTTCGCTTGGCTCACACGCGACATCGCGCCGAGCGGTGTGCTGGGCGACCCGCGGCCGGCTACGGCGGAAAACGGTGCGCGTTGGCGGGATGCTGCCGCAACGCGCCTGGCCGCTGCACTGGAAGCGATGGTCCGCTATCCGAGCCTGCCCCCGACATGAGCGAGCCGCCTCTGGTTGATTGCGGCAGTGGCGTGCGCCTCGAACGGGGTGTTCGCTGCCGCATGTCCGACGGAGTCGAATTGTTTTCGGATCACTACTATCCGCCGGGTCAGGGTCCGCACCCAACTCTCCTGATGCGTCAACCCTATGGGCGCGCCATCGCGTCCACCGTTGTCTATGCCCATCCGGTTTGGTTCGCTCGGCATGGATACAACGTCGTGGTTCAAGACGTGCGCGGCCGGGGAGATTCCGGAGGCGAGTTTTACCCATTCAGATCCGAGGGTCGCGATGGACTGGAGACCATTTCCTGGCTTCGCTCTCGATCCGAATCGAATGGCCGCGTCGGCATGTACGGCTTCTCCTATCAAGGTTTGACGCAACTGTTGGCCGCTGCCGAGCAGCCGGAAGGTTTGCGGTGCATCGCGCCGGGGATGACGGCGTACGACCTTTACCACGGCTGGTTCTATCACCAGGGAGCCTTGCGCTTGGCATCGAGCCTGGGCTGGGGCTTGCAGATGCTGAAGGCTGACGCGCGCCGCCGCCGGTTGCGCAAAGCGAGTGACCGGCTAGAACAAGCCTGGGCCAACCTTGCGGCGCAAACTAGCATGCTGCCCTTCGGTGACCATCCCGCACTGCACGGTGAAGGAGTTCCACAGTATGTGCGCGATTGGTTCGACCATCCTCAACCCGGCGAGTATTGGACGTCGCTCGATGTGAGCCAATCACTCGATCGGATTTGCGTTCCCGCGCTACACATCTCCGGCTGGTACGACTCGTACCTCAAGGGCAGCATTGATGGCTTTCGTACATTGTCGGACCGTGCGGGAAGCGTCTTCGCGCGCGAGCATCAGTATCTTGTCGCCGGGCCTTGGCAGCATATTCCCTGGGGCGACCGTATTGGCGCCGCGAACTTCGGCCCAGACGCGTTGCTCGATACGGATGCGATTCTGCTCCGCTGGTTCAATCATTGGCTGAAGGACTCGGGTGAATTTTCCCGCGAGCCCCGCATTCGCCATTTCGTTGTGGGAGAAAACTGTTGGCGGCAAGCCGACGCTTGGCCCGCGAAGGCAAGCCACACGCTCTATTTGCACAGCGCGGGCCGGGCGAATTCACGCAAGGGTGATGGCGCCCTCTCCACGAGTCCACCTTCGGCCGACGAGCCTTGCGACGTTTTCGTGTATGACCCTGAAGTGCCGGTGCCGGCTCCAGGAGGGTCAGCGGCCGCGAGCGGGCAGTTCGACCAGGCCGCGCTGGAGATGGGAAACAACCTGCTGGTCTACACGACCGCGCCGCTAAGGGACGCACTCCGATTATTCGGCACGCCGCGTGTGTCGCTCTATTGCGCCACGTCCGCGGCGTACACGGATTTCACGGCCAAACTCGTCCGCGTGCGGCCCGGCGGCGCCGTCGAGTTCGTGTGTATCGGCGTCGCGCGGTCGAACTGGCTTTTTGCAGAGACGGGGTACACAGCGGACACTGTTCATCATTGGGATTTCGACCTGGAGCCCACGTCCTGCTGTTTTGCCGCAGGTGACCGCATTCGGCTGGAGGTGGCTAGCAGCGCCTTTCCGCTCTATGACCGCAATCCCGGCAGTAAAGTGGCTTCCAGTCGCGCCACATCCTGGGACTGGCGGCTTTCAACGCAGATCGTCCATCACAGCAGCCAGTATCCCGCCGCGCTGTATTTACCGGTGAGCGAGGCGGCGGCATGATGCCGGAACAAGGCGTTCCGATGATTGAGTGCTCAGGTTTGACCAAGCGCTACGGCGCCGGCCAAACGGTGTTGGACTCCGTGAACCTCACGATTTCAAAAGGGGAATTCGTGAGTTTCATCGGTCCCTCGGGCTGCGGCAAATCGACGGCGCTGAAGCTGATCTCCGGGTTGGCCATGCCGACCGCTGGAACAATCTCCGTAGACGGTATGACGCCGAAGAACGCGCGCGAGATCATCTCGTTTATTTTCCAAGATGCAACCTTGTTGCCTTGGCGCACGGTGCAGCAAAATGTAGGTCTTGGCCTGGAATTAGAGGGAGTCGTTGAAAAGCGGCGCAAAGAGAAAACTTCTCAACTGCTTGAACTCGTCGGCCTCCAGCATATGGCTGACGCATATCCTCGCGAGCTCTCCGGCGGCATGAAGATGCGCGTCTCCATCGCGCGCGCTTTAGCAACCAGCCCGCGGCTCTTGCTCATGGACGAGCCCTTCGCGGCGCTCGATGAGATGTCCCGCGACCGGTTAAATGAAGAGTTGCTGC
>WNGO01012933.1_pt1 | contig 17063 bp, 20 predicted proteins | sample 5400511 | NCBI WGS metagenome assembly WNGO01 (sample SAMN13153380, study PRJNA577476) | soil metagenome | isolation source: 20 cm soil or saprolite under Garry oak tree replicate 2 | place: USA:California | collected 2016-06-15 | reverse complement strand
ACGGCAGCCAACTATGCGGTTTCCAATTCCGCCACCGGCCAAGGCACCATGCACCTGGCATTCACGTTCGGCGGAACACCGGGGAGCTTGAATTTCGTGTTTTACGTCGTGAATTCAGGGAAGCTGTTTATCATGGAGAGTGACGCGGTCACGACTGCGACTCCACTGCTGCATGGCGTTGTGGTGCAGCAGCAAACCCCCGCGGGGGGATTCTCCAACTTCTCGCTGAACGGCAACATGGTGATTTCCCTCACAGGAACCTCCAATTGCGGTTTTGGAACAGGCGTGCCCAAGGCCGTGGCAGGATTGCTCACCGCCAACGGCAACGGCGCCCTTTCCCTAACCTACGACGAGAACTACTGCCGGGCACCCCATTCCGTCACCGATGCGGCAGGAACCTACAGTGTGGCCAGCAGTGGCCGGGTATCAATTGCGATCGGAGGATACAGCCTCGTTGCCTACATGGTGAATTCGAATCAGGCTTTCCTGTTCGTCTCAGATTTGAATGTTTTGTTCGGGTTCGGCGAACCCCAGGCAGCGGGTTCCTTCAACAATAGCGCGCTGAAGGGCACGTATGCCGGCTTTACGGCCAACCCGGCGGCATTCGGAGTGGTTGTTTTCTCCGGCGAATTTTCGGCCGACGGCGCGACCCCCACCGGCAACATCACCGGCGCCGAAGACATCGGCGCCTCAAGCGGACCGGTCTCGGGCGCAGCGTTCCAAGCGACGTACTCCGTAACCCCGTCGCCAACCAATGGCAGGGGAATCATGACGATCACTTCCGGGACAGGAGGTACCGCGGTCATCTATATGATTTCGGCTACGAAGTTCGTGGCCGTTTCACAGAACGATCCCAATCCCGCAATCCTGGACTTCGAGCTATCTTCTGTTCCTGCTTCCTCCTCTCTTTCTTCAGTTTCGCTGAATCCGACGAGTGTTGCAGGCGGGAACTCCTCCACGGGCACAGTAACGTTAAGCGGACCAGCTCCCACGGGTGGTGCGCAAGTGGCGCTTTCGAGTAACAACGGGGCGGCTAGCGTGCCTCCGGGCGTGACGATTGCAGCCGGAGCGACGAGCGCAACATTCGCAGTCAGCACCAGTGCCGTTGCTTCGTCGACCACAGACACCATCTCCGCGGCTTACGGTGGCGTTACCACTACTGCCTCGCTCACGGTGACGGCTGCACCTCCTCCCCCACCCACTCTTTCCTCGCTTTCGCTGGATCCGACGAGTGTTGCGGGCGGGAATTCCTCCACGGGCACAGTAGCGTTAAACGGACCTGCTCCCACGGGTGGCGCGCAAGTGGCGCTTTCGAGTAACAACGGGGCGGCTAGCGTGCCTCCGAGCGTGACGATTGCAGCCGGAGCCACGAGCGCAACGTTTGTAGTCACCACCAGTGCCGTCGCTTCGTCGACCACAGTCACCATCTCCGCGACTTACAGTGGCGCTACCAGAACTGCCTCGCTCACGGTGACGGCTGCGCCTCCTCCCTCGCCCACTCTTTCCTCGCTTTCGCTGACTCCGACGAGTGTTATTGGTGGCTTGCAATCCTCCACCGGCACGGCGACGCTCAGTGGGCCAGCTCCTGCAGGTGGTGCGCTAGTCCTGCTTTCGAGCAACAACGGGGCGGCTAGCGTACCTTCCAGCGTGACCGTCCCGGCCGGAGCCACCAGCGCAACGTTTACGGTGAGCACCTCCGCAGTTCTCGTCTCAACCTCCGTCACGATCTCAGCTTCGTATAACAGCACGGCTCAGACAGCAACTCTTTCTGTAACGCTCTAGCACCATGGAAATTTTCGCTAAGGTCACGAGTCCAGCGTGCCGGACGCTTTTTTGGTCGCGGCCTCGACAAAGGTCTGAAACAGCGGTACTACGCGTCTGTGGAGTTTGTCCTGACAACACGCAGCCATGCGGGCTGCTCCACGAGTGTCACAGGAATTTTAGCAGAGCGTCGGTAGTCCCTTTCGGCCGCTCTTCCAGCACCCAATGACCAGTATCTTTCAAGATGACAACCGTCACATTCGAAGCGACCAGTTTCAACTGTCGCGCCAGCACATCTCCGTTTGCTTTCTCGCCCCCGATCACAAGGACCGGAAACGGCAGCTTGTTCTGAGAAAGTTGCGCGAAATCCTTGGCTGCCTGCTGAAACGAGACGAAATATGCCCAACCCGGGCGCATGCGTCCGGGCCGAGCATAGGCTGCCGTGTACGCAACGTGATCGGCTTCCGGAATCGAATGGGTCTTGTCCGCAGCAAAGTTGTTCCAGAAGTGTTCGAAGTAGATGCGCTCACGCCCGCGCACCAGCGCTTCTGGCGTGGGGCCGTTGAAGCGAAAATGCCAAATACCCGGGTTGTTGTACACGTCCTCCCATCCGGCCACGCCCGGGAGAAAAGCGTCCATCTCGACAAGTTTTTCCACCTCTGCCGGAAACTGCGCGGCGTACGCATACGCAACAATCAGCCCGATGTCGTGCCCGACAACCCTTGCCTTTTGGACACCCAGCGACTTGGCGAGTGCGTGGATGCGTATGGCGGCGGTCTTCATGTCTAAGCCATTCACGGGGATATCCGAATCGCCGATTCCGGGAAGGTCTGGCGCGATCACGGTGAATTTCTTGGCAAGCAGGGGAATGACCGGCTTCCACATTCGTGACGTTTGCGTGTAACCGTGCAACAGGATCACCGCCGGACCTTGGCCGGCGGACAGGTAGTGGAGCTTGACCCCTTCAGCCTCGGCGCTGCGTGAAACGATCGTGCCAGTCCTGGAAGCCGTTTGGGCAATTGCCGGCAACGGAGCAAATGGAAGGAGGGCAAAAAAGGCGACACCAAAACGATAATTCGAACTGCTTCTCATGGGCATCTCCTAAGCGACGCGAACTGAACGGTGGGCAGGATTGCGGTTCTTCTGGCGATTTTCACGGGTTCCCCAGGCATGATACATCTCTCGCGCTTTAGATTCGCATGTATATTCCGCATCGCCTTTTACCCAGACGATGCGCGGAGGCTGTCGAATGCCCTTTCCCCGAATAACCTCAAAGAGTGAAGGCGCACCGACAAAACACCAATCAGCAATTACACGATCGCAGACAGCGCAGCCCAAGGAAGAAGTGGGGTCAAACGGTAGTAGTGGATTTCCATGGAGTGGATACAGGATAGCGCCTCCCGTGCGCAGCATAAAGTGCAACCGCAAGGTTGCTTTTCGTGACGCGCCAAGCTATTATGCAACCAGGAGGTTGCTTAATATGAATGACCGGATTGAGAAGCGTATTGAACTCAAGGCGCCCGTTTCGCGGGTCTGGCGCGCGCTGACGGATTACCGGGAGTTTGGCGAGTGGTTTCGTGTCAAACTGGAAGGCCCATTCGTGCCCGGCCAGGTCTCGCTTGGCCACATTACCTATCCTGGCTACGAACACCTGAAGTGGGAGGCTATTGTGCAGAAAATGGAGCCCGAACGGCTCTTTTCCTTCACCTGGCACCCTTATGCCATCGACCCCAAAATCGATTATTCGAACGAGACGCCCACGCTGGTCGAATTCAGGCTGGAGAAGACCATGAGCGGCACACTGCTTCTGCTCACAGAGTCCGGCTTCGACAAGATCCCCACCGACCGTCGCGCCGAAGCATTCCGCATGAACGACGGCGGCTGGACAGAACAAATGAAGAACATCGAGAAGCATGTCGCACAAACGTCGTAGCAGCATTTCCGCCAAACGACGGCCGTGTGGACCCGCATTTGCCGCGCTCGGCGACGAGACCCGGCTATTGTTGGTTGCGAAGCTGTGTGGTGGGCAGTCTCATTCGATCTCTCAGCTGACAGAGGGTTCGAAGCTGACCCGGCAGGCGATCACCAAACATCTTCGAGTCCTGGAGACTGCCGGAATTGTGCATAGTGTCCGTACGGGTCGCGAGAACCGATTCGAATTCGATCCAAAGGCGATTGAAGGAATCAAGGAATACCTCGATTTCGTTTCCGAGCAGTGGGATCAGGCGCTGTCTAGGTTAAAGTCGTTCGTCGAAAATTGAGTCCCTGGAGTGAGGCACATATCGGTCAGATCGCAGACTCTCGGAGAAGGTTCGCGCGCCCCTGGTTTCCTTCACGAACTCGACCATATCCGGTTGCCCAACGGCCGCCTTGAGCGCCGCCACAACCACCTCGAACGGTTTGGAAGATGTCACGCTGAGCCGTTCGATCTCGACCCTCCTGATCGTCATGTTTTCCCTCCTCTCATTGAAGCGAATCACTCGGCATCGTACTCGGTCGTTGTCATAGTTGCCTCCAGTCCGTACAAGGCAGCAACGTTGTTTCCTCTCAATGTGCTTACACTTGAGCGAAGCCGCCATCGACAAAGAGCTCGGTTCCTGTGACGTAGCTGCTGTCGTCGGATGCGAGAAATACCACAGCTTTCGCGATCTCATCGGGTGTGCCGAGCCTGCCGAGAGGAACAGCGTTGGAAATCATCTTCAAGCGTTGCTGGCCCGTTTCTGACGAAGCCAGGAGATTACTCAGTCCGGGCGTGTCGATCGAGCCTGGACTCACCGCGTTGACGCGGATGCGGCGATCCTTTAAATCGGTTGTCCATGCGCGCGCGAAGGAACGGATTGCGGCTTTAGTGGCGCTATACACACTATTCGCCGGCAGCCCCTTACTGGCGACGATGGAAGCATTCAGAATGATGGAGGCGCCATCCGGCAACAACGGAAGCGCCTTCTGCACCGTGAAAAGAAGGCCTTTCACATTAATGTCGAAGATCGAGTCATAGAGATCCTCGGTGATCGTTCCAAGCGCGGCAAACCGCGCAACACCGGCATTCGCGAACACAATATCGAGCTTGCCTTTTTCCCGCTTGATTTGTGCGAAGAGGCGATCAAGATCGGCGAGGTTGGACACGTCTCCTTGCACGCCGGTGACATTTCGTCCGATCTCCTTTACTGCCGCAGCCAACTCCGGATCGCGGCGCCCGGTTATGAAGACGTACGCGCCTTCGTTTACAAAACGCTTCGCCGTTGCAAGACCGATGCCGCTATTGCCGCCAGTAATGAGTGCAATCTTTCCTTCAAGCTTATCCATGTCGTGTCTCCTTAGCTGTCATTTTTCGCTGCTCCTTGCGAGGATTTCGGCTCAGGTCCTTGCGCTGGTCCTCGGAGAAATCAGAGTACGGCGTCATGAGGGCCTTTGAATCCCTGCAGCAGGCTTAGCCGCATTGAAACTCAAGTCGTTGAAGGTCAGTGGCCCGCCGCTTTGCTGCTCGTCATAGTGATGCTCGTACACTACGCGCGATCCATTCCATCTCCGGAGGACGCGCCAGCTCAGAGAAGTTGGCGAGAAGTGAGCGCACTTTCGCCTTTCCACGAATCGGTTCTTCCCCGGCTTCGCTGCTTACCTCGATATCGTCATCGTAAAATCCGTCGAAGATTTCAAGATATTCTTCGAAGCTTTCGCTGATGTCGGCCCGGACGATGGCCGCATTTAGGACGCGTTCCCGCGTCTGGGAACTTGAGTATAGATCGCGATCAAAGTGATCGGCAGAGACGAAGCTAAGTTCATTGATCATTGAAATTCCTCGAAGTAAGAATCTGGATCGAACGCATATCACTCTCCTGGTTCTGTACTCAGTGAGCCGCAGGCGACTTTCCGGCCGGCTTGAAACGCCGGACCAACAACAACAACGGGACCACGGCCAATGTCAGCCACGAAATGACCCGGAAGCAATCCATGAAGGACAACAGGCTCACCTGATGCTGCAACTGCTGATAGAGGTACCCATGTGCCGCGGACGCGGCGTCCGGACCTGAAAAGCCTTTCGTCACGAAATAGTTCGTCAGCGCAGCGACTCGGGCACCTAGCTGTTGGGAGGTGTCGCCGATTGCTGATCCAAGATTTGTTTGATGGAACTGATGCCGGCGTTCCGCAGCGGTGGTAATGAAGGCAATCCCAAAACTACCTCCCCAGTTCCGGAAAAGGTTCGTGAGGCTGGAAGCCTTGTTGTTCTGGTCTGGCCTTAGCTGTGAATACGCAAGCACGTTGACTGGCACGAAGAAGAATCCGTATCCCAGCCCTTGATAAGCTCTGGCCAAGGCATAGTGCATGTAATCGGTGGCGGGACTGAAGGTGCTGAAATACCACATCGCAGCAGCCACAGTGACGAGGCTGATTGTTAGCAATGTACGTGCAGACACAATCTGTCTCTGGATCAGTTGTGCTGCGATCGGTGCGAAAAGCGTAATTACGAGAGCGCCGGGACCCAATACGAGTCCTGCGTCCGTAGCCCGATATCCGTAGAGCGACTGCAGGATCTGTGGAATCAGCGTCGTGCTTCCAAAAACCCCGAATCCAAAGACGAAGAAGAGTGCAATCGCGATGGCGAAGTTGCGATTCGCGAGCAGCCGGAACTCGATCACTGGTTCCTTCACCCGCAACTCCCACACGACGGTGGCGATCCATCCCATAACAGCAATCGCCAGCAGCCACGTGATCAAGGCGCTTCCAAACCAGTCGTCGATTTGACCGCGATCTAAGGCCACTTCCAACGCTGCCGACGCTAAGGCGATCAGCGTGATCCCGATGCCGTCGATATTCAGCTTGCCGTTTGTTCGCACCGACGCTCGCTCGACTTCAAATGCGGGTGGATCCTTGAGGAGCCGGCTGCTCAGAAAGAACGAGAGGAAGCCAATCGGAATGTTGATGAAGAATATCCAACGCCAACTGTAATTATCGGTGATCCAGCCGCCCAACACAGGTCCGACCGCCGGGGCTGTCACAATCACGATCGTATACAGCGCAAACGCCGACGCGCGCTTGGCGGCAGGGAATGTATCCACCAGAATCGCTTGTGAGACCGGAGCCAAACCTCCGCCGGCAAGTCCCTGCAGCACGCGGCTGGAGAGCATGATCCCGAGAGTAGGCGCTAATCCGCAGAAGAAAGAAGTCAGGGTAAAGAGGACGACGCATCCGAGGTAGTATCTTTTTCTCCCAAAGACACGGCTCAGCCACGCAGACATCGGCAAGATGACTGCGTTCGCGACAAGATATGTCGTTAGAATCCACGTGACTTCGTCAAAGCTTCGGCCGAGGCCGCCGCCAATGTAAGGGAGGGCGACATTTGCAATCGACGTGTCGAGAAGTTCCATGAAGGTCGCCAAGGTGACGGTTACGGCGATGAACCACGGATTGACGGCAGGCTTCTCGCTCAACATCACAGTCTCCTGAAACGAACTCAGTGGACATCCACGGTTGGCTCGACGGACATGCCGGGCCGCAACAAATGCTCAGCGTTCTGATCTTTATCGATCCGAATTCGCACGGGGAACCGTTGCACCACTTTCACGTAGTTCCCGGTCGCATTTTCCGGGGGAAAGAGGCTAAAGAGAGGGCCAGCGGCACCCGGAAGGCTCTCCACTTTGCCCTTGTAGTCGCGCCCGAAGGTGTCGACGCGGATGGTGACTGATTGACCCGGCCTCATCCGTTTGAGCTGCGTCTCTTTAAAGTTGGCCGTGATCCAAATGTCGTCCAAGGGAACGATCACGAGCAGGCCCTGTCCCGGCTGGACGCGGTGGCCGAGTTCTACAGTCTTGCGTCCGATCACGCCGCTGACCGGCGCGAAAATCTTCGTATAGCTGAGGTTGAGTTGAGCAGTGCGCAGATCGGCACGGGCTTGCTCCAGATGTCCCGCGGCGGAATCCGACCTGGCGCGGGCATCCGTCACCTGCTGCGGCGCGGTGCGCGCACCTTCGAGTTGAGCCTCGCGCTGCGCGACCAGGTCGCGGGCTTCCGCGATTGCTTGTTCTCTCGAAACAATCGCAGCGCGATCGGCTTCCACTGCCTGAGCGGCGGCAGTGGCCTCCGTTTCGCGGGCATCGTAATAGGAACGCGAGATCTCTTCCTTTTCGACGAGCGCCACGTACCGTACGCGATCCCGTGGAGCCGAAACCAGATTCGCCTGTTCGGCCTCGACGCTGGCCATGGCCTGTTCCTTGGCCGCTTCGGCAGAGTGAAGTCCACCGAAAGAACTGGCGTTTACAATCGGAACAGTGACCGCCGCCGAACGCGCTTCCGCACTCCGGGTATCGAGATCGGCTTTCGCGTGCTCAAGCTCGGCTTGGTAATCGCGCGGATCAAGTTCAAGCAACAGAGTGCCCGCTTCTACGAACTGGTTGTTTTCCACTCGCGGATTGATGTAGCTAACAGTCCCACTGAGGCGAGCACTCACCAGGTCCAGATGCCCCTCAATCTGGGCATCGTCCGTGGATTCGTAGTTCAAAGACTTGAGCCACCACAATGTAGCCGCGGTCACGGCCAACGCGGAGGCGAAGAGAAGAATCCAGCGCGCCCGCTTTCCGCGCGGCGCGTTGCTCTTGAGTTCTTGTTCTTTTGCGCCTTCTTCGTCAGATGCATCGTGATTGCGCAACGCTTCCGGCCGCACAGTTTCCCGCAGATTCATGACTTCGGTTTCTGTAGTCCGCGCCATTTCTGGGCCTCCGTTCATCCCCACAGAGCATTTGGATGCCAATGAGACCGTTCGGTCGCATATTTCTTCAATATTGTTCGGCTTCTGGAACCGTTGGATCTGACGAGACACAACGAGGTGGGACTATGATCAATAGAAACCGACGGGTTTTAGGGGTGGCGGTGCGAACTGGCGGATAAACCGTCGAGGAAAGCCTGATCGACCGCTATCAGCGCGAGACGTGATGCAGGAGGAAACAAGAAGCCCCGCGAAACTTGCAATACTTAGGATCGGCGGGATTACCTTCCCGCAGCCTTCTGGCCGCGAAGCACCATGCACGTGGACGCTGCTTTGGCGACCAGTCGGTTCTCCTCGTCGGTTATGGTGCACTCCACGTAGCCCATCGTTTGGCCCCGCTGCACGACGGTTCCTTCCGCTCTGAGTCGCGCCTGCCAGACCGGGCGAAAGAAGTTTATTTTCAGCTCGACCGTAGTGAGGGTTTCCTCCGGCGCTAGCGTGCTCGCGAACGCCAGCCCCATCGCGGCGTCAGCAATGTCGCAAAGAATCCCGCCGTGCAGCGTTCCCATGGGATTTGCATGCTGTGGTCCCGCTGACAGGGTGACTGTGGCATGCCCGTCAGCAACGTCTCTTGCCTCAAATCCAATCAGACGCGCCACCGCCACGTCGTTCGCCTTTGCCCGTTCCCTGAAGTCGGGTTGCGAGGGAGTTTCTTGTGTGCTCATCATTTGTCCTTCCTGGCCTTCGATTGCCGCGCACGAACCTGGGTTTCGAGGTATTCCTCCAAATGATGGCAGGCAAGATCGATAGGCTCGTCCTTCCGCTGCAGACGACTCACCATCAAGCTTCCTTCGAGAGTGCTGGCGATCAGCGTTGCCAATTTCGCCGAATCGACATCGGAACGGACTTCGCTTCGCTTCCGTCCCTCCTCGGCAATCGATTGGAGATGATCCAGCAACCAGGTGAGAGCCCGCCGAGCCCTCGCTCGCAACTGAGGATTGCCATCGTCGGAATCGATCGCCGTGTTCAGCAGCGGGCATCCTCCCGGCACCAGCCCCGCGCGCCGGTCCCGGAAATTCCTGACGATTTGCTTCAAGCGGTCAACGGTATTCGGAATTTCCTGCGTTCCTTCGAAGCGCGCATCCATTGCCATCTTCCAGGCGTGCTCGAACGCTTCTCCAGCAAGCTGTTGCTTGCTTTCGAAGTGCCGGTAAATCCCCCCTTTTTCTAGCCCTGTCGCTCGCATGAGATCGGAGAGGGCGGCGCCGTCATACCCTTTCTGATTGAAGATTGGAGCGGCCTTACGAATGATTTCCCGCCGGGTCTGTTCGCCTTTGCGCACGCCGGTACTCCCCTTGTGATCCAATTCACCGACCGTCTGACCGCTCATAGCACTATACCGGAAATTAGATGAGACCGAGTGGTCTCTAGTTACATCGAAACCGACCAGGCGCGGACATGATGTCAAACATCGGAGTGAACAAGGTAACTCTCCTCGGGAATGCCGGGCACGATGCGGAGATGAGGTCCACATTTGCGGGTAAGTCCGTTGCGAATTTCTCGCTCGCCATCAACCAATCCTTCCGCGACGAAAAGGAAGGAATCGTCCAGCGGGTCGAATGGGTCCGCTGCGTCGCCAGGGCAAGCTGGCGGAAATCGCCGAAAGGTTTGTGACGAAAGGGAAGCAAGTGTTCGTTGAGGGTCGCCTCCAGCCGCGGCGATTCGAGGATCGTGAGGGGAGCCCAAAGACTGTGACGGAAGGAGTTGTGGTGTCCCTGCGCGTTCTTGGTGGGGCGCCAAACGCGAGCCGCAACGTCAACGGTCAGGGCGTGGCGACAAGCGAAACGTCAAACGGAGACAATGAAACAGTCCCCTTCTGAGCGTCCGGCAATACATTCTGACCCTGATTTACAAACTCGACGGTGCCGTCCGGAAGAGCGCACACGACCAGGACCGGAATCGTATCGATCACAGTCTGCAAATCTAGCGACTTGCCTATCGGTTGCCTCGCATCCGTCAGTCCACCCATCGCGTCAATCCATTTCATGGCCGAACGCCCCATTTTTGGCGGCCGCCAAAAATGGGGCGTTTCGGCCCGACATTCCATCTGCGGTTATTGTAAGAAATGGATTTCCACGATGGCCGCGCCACTCACCGAATACGGCGCATCATCGCTCCACACCCTATCCTTCGGATCCGCCAGGGCGTCTTGGGCACGGACGGGGCTAAACATCCACGTTCGCTCAGTCAGCGGCAGTCGTCTGCATCTTCCCAACGATTGAGTTGATGTCCAGCCCGAGCCCCTTCGCGACGCCGCTTCCGTAAGCCGGATCGGCTTTGTAGAAGTGTTGGATCTGCAATTCCTGGATGCGCTTCGGAGTTTGCCCGAGGCTGCCCACGATGTTGCCGATCAATCGCTGCTTCGCATCGGCGGACATCAACCGGAACAGATTTCCTGGTTGCGTATAGTAATCGCTGTCGGTGCGATGATCGTGCCGCGCCACCGTGCCGCTCACCATTTTCGGCCGCTCGACGTACTTGGGATCTTGCGTCGGGCCTCCAAAGCTGTTCGGTTCATAGTTGACCTCTGACCCGCCGTTTCCATCGAAACGCATGGCGCCGTCTTTGTTATACGTGTGGAAAGGGCACTGTGGCTTGTTCACCGGCAGGGAGTCGTAGTTTGCGCCCAGCCTATACCTGTGCGCGTCCGGATACGAAATCAGGCGCGCTTGCAGCATCTTGTCCGGCGAGAAACCCATGCCGGGCACGATGTTCCGCGGCTCGAAGGCGGCCTGCTCCACGTCCGCGAAATAATTCTCCGGGTTGCGGTTCAATTCCAGTTCGCCGACTTCGTGCAGGGGATAGTCTTTGTGCGGCCAAATCTTGGTCAGGTCAAACGGATTAATGCGATACGCCTCCGCTTCCTTCTCGGGCATGATTTGCACCGACACGCGCCACTTCGGAAAGTTGCCTTCCTTGATGGCATTAAACAAATCGCGCTGGGCGTAGTCCGGGTCCTTCCCGCGCATCTCGTTCGCAGACTCCGCATGGAAATTCTTGATGATGCAACGATTCCGGTGAAAGCGACCAGAAGTCCCACATCATGGTAGGCGACTTCAGATTCGTTTCCGGATCGCGCTTCTGCGTGTGAATAAAATCTCCGAATTTCAACGGGTCGCGTATGAAGAACACCGGCGTGTTGTTTCCGGTCATGTCCCAATTGCCCTCTTCCGTGTAAAACTTCAGCGCGAAGCCGCGCGGGTCGCGCTCGGTGTCCGCCGATCCCTTCTCCCCGCCCACCGTTGAGAAACGGATGAACGTCGGCGTCTTCTTCCCCACCGCGCTGAACAGTTTCGCCGTCGTGTACTTGGTGATTTCCTTGCTTGTGCATACAAAATGGCCGAACGCGCCCGATCCTTTGGCATGCACCACGCGTTCCGGAATGCGCTCGCGATTAAAATGCGCCATCTTTTCGAAAAGCAGGAAATCTTCAAACACAATCGGCCCGCGAGGGCCTACGGTAAGCGAGTTCTGGTTGTCACCGACCGGCCGCCCGGCGTCCGTCGTCATTTTCCTTTTGTCTTCGGTCATAAAGTCTCCTCAGTCTCCTGTACCCTCAGCCAATTTGCGCGCCCTTCCAACCGCGCACAGCTATTCTGAATTTAGTCGCACGCCGTCTTTACTTCCAATATATACTTCAGATAAAATCAATAGGCATAGCCTATAGCTGGCCGCGACCTACGGTATGGAAATCCATCAACTTCGTTATTTTTGCGCCGTTGCGGAAACCAGTTCCTTCAGCCGTGCCGCCGTGCAATCACACGTTTCACAGCCGTCCTTGTCCCAACAAATTCTCAAGCTGGAAGACGAACTCGGCGCCCGCCTTTTTGATCGTCTGGGCCGCTCGGTTCGCCTTACCGAGCTGGGTAAGACATTTCTTCCGCGCGCCCGGGCCGTTCTCCGCGAGCTTGAAGCCGCGAAGGGTGATGTCGACGAGCGCAAAGACTCCGTTGGAGGCTCCATCTGTATCGGGGTCATTCCCACCATCGCCCCGTATCTTCTTCCACCTCATCTCACTTTTTTTACTCGCCAATTTCCGCAGGCCCGGCTTGCGGTAGTCGAAGAAATCACGCCCGTCCTCCTGGAGCGCCTCCGCGCCAGTTCGGTCGATATAGCGATTCTGGCCTTACCCGTCCGCGGGAACGAGTTTGAAACCTTTCCTTTCCTCACCGAGCGTCTTTTCGCCGCTCTCCCCAAAGACCACAAACTCGCTCGCCATAGTTCGCTTTCACTCAAGGATCTTCGCGCCGAACCTTTCCTTCTTCTTCGGGATGGACACTGCTTCCGGGACACGGCCATCGCTGCATGCGATCGCGCCCGGCTCAATCCCCAAATTATTTTCGAGAGTGGCCAGTTCAGCAGCATCCTCAGCATGGTGGGCGCCGGTATGGGCGTCTCCATCGTGCCCGAGATGGCCATAGACAAGCGCCAGGCCTGCCGTTACGTTCGCATTGCGGATGGTGAGGCCACACGAACCATAGGCGCTGTCGTCCTCCGCGGACGTTCCCTCACTCGTGTCCAACTCGCCTTTCTTTCGCGCCTGCGCAACGCGGTCGCCTGAGTTTTATTGGGCGATTTGAACGCACGAGCGAGAACCGGCATGAGCCGCCTTCATCCGCGATGTCCGCGTTTACCGCCTCACCGAAGGCACTACTCCGAAGTCCTGCATGAGAGCAACTATCCGGCCGTTCGGTTGGAGTTTGGCGGCGCGATCCGAGGCACAGAGGTGATGACGCGAGGAAATACTGGGTCGCGTATTCAGCTGTTGTGGCCGCGATTAAGAGAGCTGTGCTCATTAGGCCAAGCGCACAGGCCGGCGAGAGCAGACCCACCAACCGCATTGCCTGCCGCTCTTCGACGAGGTGATCAGCGCAAGCATAAAAGTGCTTGAAAACAGTTGCGAAGGCGACTGTACAGTTCGTATAATCCAACTGGTGAGTTGATTCAATGCCGAGAACACAAAAGAAGGAGAGCATTATTGTCTCCGCCCTCCGAGCGCGTACCAATTTTGGCAGGCTCCTGCGACAGGTGGACGAGGAACGTCGCTCGCTTGTTATCGAGAAGCGTGGAATTCCTCGGGCAGTGCTGCTAAGTATCCGGGACTATGTGCGGCTTGCGGCCCCCGAACCCGATGTCCTCAGAGTCCTCGGCAAGGAATCAAAGGCGAAGGGCACGGACAAGCTCAGCTCGCAACAGATTGACAAGATTGTCCGGGCCACGCGCACAAAGAAAACGAAGCGCTGATTATTCCGCTTCGACTGGTCATTGATACGAATATAGTTGTTTCTTCGGCACTTAAACCCGAGGGATTGCAGCGCACCGTCCTCCTACTCGCGATCACTAAACCAGCACGGCTGTACGTCTCAACGGCAATAGTCGCGGAATATCGGGACGTGTTATCGCGTCAAGAGCTCCAAATTCGCAAAGGCCTGCGGCAGCAGCTATTACAACTCATCGGGAAACGCGCCCATTGGGTTGTTCCGGTGCGACGCCTTCTGGTGACGAGCGATCCCGACGACAACATATTCCTCGAATGCGCTGATGCTGCCCGCGCGGATTATCTCGTGACTGGAAACACGCGGCATTTTCCGAGGTTTTGGAAGAAGACCAAGGTTATCACGTCCCGCGAGTTCGTTAGCCTAGTAACGCCGCATCTCATCACGTAGAGCCACCAGCAATTTGCCAACTGGGTGTTCGTGGCTCGTCAGAGTAGTTTTTGTCTGCCGGGTCGCTCGTTCACGGGATCGCGAAGCTCGCGCTTGCCCAGCGGCTTCCATTTCGGTCCAAGGCCGATGTGCTGAACTTTGCCAAGAAGGCCATCGATGGACCGTTGCGGGGCGCCAGCGTCAGCAGATAGTTTTTTAGTAAGAGCGCTCGATCTCCTGTAATAGGGAAGAAATAGACCGATAATCTTAGCGGGATTCTCTCACTGCTGCCCGAAGTCCGACTTGGAGATAGGAAGAATGTCGGACACCGGGTCTTTCCCTTTGGATTTGGCCGTGTTACGGCCTACCAGGCATCCGTGCCGAATGAACCCATCTGCCCGTTCGCCGCATCCAATCGGCCATGAGTGGAGTGGCGCAAGTACGCCTCGAGCCGTTGGAGCAGTCTGTAGCGGCGCGCTACGAGGCGCTCATCCGTGTCTCTCAAGCTGTTAGCGCCCTCCGCGAACCGAAACAACTTTTCGGAGTCCTTGTCAATGAATTGCGCCGCGTCATCGAATTTGACGGAATAGGCGTCGCTCAATATGATGAAACGAACAATTCTGTCCAATGGCATGTGTCGATTCATTGCGATGAACCTAGTCTGCGCCCGCCGAAAAATTGCGCCGGGAAAGAATCCATGACCTGTTGGGTGTTTGAGAACCAGCGGCCGCTCGTGATCCCCTTTGTGGATCGTGAGACTCGCTTCTCCGAAACGATCGAGGCATTGAAAAAACACAGGATGCAGTCGGTGTGCATGCTTCCACTGACCACGGTGCATCGCCGCATCGGGAGCATTTTTCTTGCCAGCGAGCGTCCTGACGCGTATTCCGAGGACGAGGTTCGCTTTCTTGGGCTGGTTGCGGACCAAATGGCTCTGGCGATAGACGATGCGCTGAATTTTGAAGCTTCGCGAACCGCGCAAGAACAGTTGAAACTACTTCTGGATCTGACCAACAGCGTTGTTTCTACTCTGGACCTGCGCGAATTGTTGCGGAATATGTCTGGAAATCTTCGTCGCGTAATGCGCTGCGATTTTGTGGGCGTTGGGCTGCCGGACGCGGAAAGCAGCAGGCACTTGCGTCTCTACGCGCTGGACTTTCCCGGCAGCAGAGGTTTCATGAGGGAAGAAATCCTTATCCCCATCGAAGGAACTCCCCCAGGAATGGCTTTCAAGACTGGCGAGCCCTTTGTAGGAATGATCCGCGACATATGCCACATGTTCCCGGACGCTCCGCCATTGGCCGAAGGTCTCACGACGGGCGGCGTCTTGCCGCTCGCGAGCCGTGGACGGGTGCACGGAGTTCTGCTCCTCGGCCGGCGCGATGAAAATGAGTTTAGCCGGGACGACGTCAAGTTTCTGATGCAGGTGGCGAGCCAGGTGGCCATTGCGGTGGAGAATGCGCTTGCCTTCAGCAAAATTGCCGAACTGAAAGAGAAACTCACACAGGAAAAGCTGTACCTCGAAGATGAAATCCGCACCGAGCTGAATTTTGAGGAGATCGTCGGGAAAAGCGCCGTGTTGCGGCGCGTTCTGAAGCAAGTGGCCACCGTGGCGCCGACGGATTCAACAGTTTTGATTTATGGCGAGACGGGAACGGGGAAGGAATTAGTTGCACGGGCTATCCACAATTTGAGTTCGCGCCTGTCAAACTCGTTCGTGAAACTGAATTGCGCCGCCATTCCCACGGGGTTGCTGGAGAGCGAACTCTTCGGCCACGAAAAAGGGGCATTTACCGGCGCCATTGCCCAGCGCATCGGCCGATTCGAGCTGGCCAATCGCGGAACGGTATTCCTCGATGAAATCGGAGAAATTCCGCTGGAATTGCAACCCAAACTTCTCCGTGTGCTGCAGGAGCGCGAATTCGAGCGGCTGGGGAGCTCGCGCACGCTGACCACGGATGCGCGGCTAATCGCAGCGACAAATCGCGATCTGGCTTCCATGGTGGAGGAGCAGAAGTTTCGCTCCGACTTATTCTATCGGCTGAATGTGTTTCCGGTTCGCGTGCCACCCTTGCGCGAACGGCCAGAAGACATTCCCCTGCTGGTCCGGCATTTCACCGAGCAATGCGCCCGGCGCATGAACAAAAAGATCGAGACGATTTCCACCGAAACGCTAAAACAGATGCGGCAATACCATTGGCCGGGCAACATTCGCGAACTCCAGAACGTGATTGAGCGCGCGGTGATCCTCTCAGCGGGCCCGATCTTAAATGTGCCACTGAGTGAATTTCAATCACGACCCGCGTTGGCGGTCGTCGACGGCAATGGGAAACCGGAGAAAAGGCTCAAATTCTCCGCAGGCCATGATATTCGGAATGTTCTGGAAGAAACCGAGCGGAAATACATTTTGAGCGTGCTATCGCAGACGGACTGGGTTGTCGCCGGCCCCAACGGGGCGGCGGCACGATTGGGAATGAAACGCTCCACGCTTCAGTTGCGCATCCGCAAGCTCGGCCTTTCCCGCGAAAACAGCCAGCCTGTTTCCTGATGCTCCTTTTCATTTGGATTTTATCCTTCACAACTTGATTCGTCATTTTCACAGTGCCACATAATCGGCAGACTGCCAGCAATCTGGCATTGGCACACTGACACACTTCCCTCGGCCTGATTTCCCAATTCGCTTTATCTCCTGCAAACTTATCGACTTTAAATATTCCTTCTTCAAATCTGAGAATGGCACGGCGCTTGCAAGTTAACCTCGCGAGCGGGAGACGGCAGTGCTGAGAATCACGATTACCGACGAGCCCGAGGTACAACGATGGATCCTGCAAGGGCGGCTTTCGGGACCGTGGGTTGCGCAGCTCAAATCGATTTGGGAAAAGTCGCACGGTTTGAAT
>WNGO01003431.1_pt1 | contig 17071 bp, 15 predicted proteins | sample 5400511 | NCBI WGS metagenome assembly WNGO01 (sample SAMN13153380, study PRJNA577476) | soil metagenome | isolation source: 20 cm soil or saprolite under Garry oak tree replicate 2 | place: USA:California | collected 2016-06-15 | reverse complement strand
TGACGTCGTTTCTGTGCGGCTTGGCGCCGAACCTGCTTTTGCTCATCGTGTTCCGCGTCCTGCAGGGCGCTTGCGGGGGCGCTTTGCAGCCGATTTCACAAGCGGTATTGCTGGAGTCTTTTCCGCGTGAGAGCCGCGGAAAGGCCATGGCCTTTTGGGGACTGGGGATTGTGGTGGCGCCGATGCTGGGCCCTGTGCTCGGCGGATGGCTCACCGACAGCTACAGTTGGCGCTGGGTCTTCTACGTTAATGTGCCGGTGGGGATCGCGTCGCTGGTGATGACTGAACTTTTCATCTTTGACCCGTCCTATATCCGGCGAATTTCGGAGCGGATCGATTACTGGGGCATCGGCCTGCTGGCGGTCGGCGTGGCCTCTCTACAGATCGTACTCGACAAAGGCCAAGAGGCAGATTGGTTCGGCTCGCATTGGATTGTGACGCTGGCTGTCGTTTCAATTGTCGCCCTGGCGACCCTGGTGATTTACGAATTGTGTGTCGGCCATCCGGTGCTGGACTTGCGGGTGTTCCGATTGCGGACCTACTCCGCGGGCGTGATTCTGATGTCCATCATGGGCGTGGTGCTTTACGGCAGCCTGGTGATGCTGCCGATCATGCTGCAGACGCTGCTCGGCTACACGGCACTACAGGCAGGCATGGCCATGTTTCCCAGGGGACTGGGCTCGTTCCTCACTATGCCACTTGTGGGCGCCATCATGACGCGGTTTGATCCGCGCAAGCTGTTGGGGGTGGGCATCCTTGCGTGCGTTACTAGCCTGCTCCTTTTGGGTAGCCTGAACCTGAACCTCGGCTTTTGGAACATCTTCTGGCCGCAGTTTCTCCAGGGCGCCTCGCTGGCATTTCTTTTCGTTCCGCTGACAACGCTCACGATGGATCCCATCCCTCGGGAAACGATGGGCAACGCCACCAGCATATTCAACCTGATGCGCAACCTCGGCGCAAGCATCGGAATCGCGACGGTGACGACTCTGGTCGCTCGCAACGAACAGACCAACACGAGCGTGTTGGCGGCGAATTTCACGCCTGGCGACCCGCGGGCACAAGCCTCCCTCGAGATGCTGCGCCGCCTGTTTCTGTCGCGCGGTACCGACGCGGTGACGGCAAACCACCGCGCCTACGCGGGCATTTTCGCCATGGTGCAAAGGCAGGCAGGTATGCTCGCGTTCAATCACACTTATTGGCTGCTGGCCGCGCTGTTCCTGCTGATGGTGCCGCTAGTTGCGTTGATGCGAAAGCCCGCGCACGGCAAAGGCAGTGCGGCCATCCACTAATTGCGCGCATACCAAGGAGCCGCGGCTTCCATCGCACGCCCCTCCTCCTGCCTCTCGCAAGTTGACGAATCAAGATTGTTTCTAGTGCCGATGGTTAGACGAAAAGCGCAGGGAGAGTGAGGGAACCGCTCGCCTCCTGTCACTGTTGAGAGATCTGTCAAAGCCCGTCGGAGGAGGGTTGGGGACACGTACTCCATGCCTGATGAATAAAACTACACACCCGGGAAGATGGCTTCGACAGCCTCATCTTCCTCGTTCCGAACCACGGAGTCGCTGGATTTCAATCTACTTCTTGTCGACAAGCTTCAGCGAAGTCCACGGCACATTCCGCGTGATGTGGCCCAGCCCATCCGTCGATTTGAGGTTTGCCGTCTGCATGAGCGAATTGATGTCGGCAATTTCAAACACACCCTCTTGCCCGGCAATACCCACACGATCGCCTCGCTTTGGCGTTGTCATGCTGGTTCCTGTATTCATTTGGTCCTCCAGTCATCGGCACTTGCGCGAACTGACTGCCCTCAGGGAGGGGATATAACCGCTATTCTTACGCCTCTACGTCCGTAATAGCCAGAATTATAATTTTCATTTGGCCTCCTAATAATAACAGTCGGGGAGAATAGGAAGCCGCCCAGTGGGATGTCAGATTGACGCGCTGAGGTGAGTCGAAATGCAGGATGGATTTGAGTAGCACAGGCTTCAGCCTGTGGGTTGTTCCGAACAGACGAAAATCAAGACCACACAGGCTGAAGCCTGTGCTACTGGGACAGCAAAGAATTCAAATTTGCAGAATTCGTACGTGTCAAACGTTCTTCGTGGTGACCTGCGCGCCGGTACTCACCTCTTCGCGCGATTCCGCCTGGCCGAGGCCGAACGTCCGGTGCAGCGCCTTGACGGCTTTCTCCATGCCGCTCGCTTCCACCAGGAAGGAGATGTTGTACTCTGAGGAACCCTGCGCAATGGCGATCATATTGATTCCTTCGTTGCCCAGCGTGCTGAAAACGCGCCCGGCGATGCCCGGTGTTCCGGCCATGTTCTCTCCGACCGCTGCGATGACGGCCACGTCTCGATTGACGGTCACATGCTCGAGCTCGTGGTGGTGCACGTCTTCATACAACGCGTCCCGCAGCGCCTTCTCCGTGCGTACAGCGTCGGCGGCCTGCACGACGAAGCAGATGCTATCCTGCGAGGACGATTGTGAAATCATCACGATGTTTGCGCGAACCGAAGCCGTGGCCACAAATATGCGCGCCGCGATGTCTGGCACGCCGATGATGCCCGGTCCGGCCACGGTAATCAGCGCAACGTCGCGCGTCGCCGTTACAGCCTTCACGCACTGCGCCGAGGGACGGGCCGTCTGCGTGATTTTGGTTCCTGGTTTGTGCGGCTCGAAGCTGTTGCGAATCCATACGGGAATGCCGCTTTCGATCACCGGCCGCAGCGTCATCGGATGGAGTACCTTCGCGCCGAAGAATGCCAACTCGCCTGCCTCGATGTAGGAAACTTCTTCGAGCGTGACGGCATCGGGGACGATCCTCGGGTCTGCCGTCAATACGCCGTTTACGTCGGTCCAGATGATGATTTCCTGCGCGTCAAGCGCGGCGCCCAGAATCGTCGCGGAAAAATCCGATCCGCCCCGGCCGAGCGTCGTGGGGATGCCTTTCGCCGTCGCCGCAATGTAGCCGGTGACGACCGGAATCCCCCCCGCCTCGAGCAGTGGTCCGAGCGCCGCCCGCGTTTTCTCACGCGTCAAAGCAGCAAGCGGTCGCGCTCCGCCATGGACATCATCGGTAACAATCAAATCCGTGGCGTCGAATGCAATGCCGTGGCACCCCATTTCGCGGAGCACGGCGGCCGCAATTCGCGCCGTCAACTGTTCGCCCGAACCGGCGATCACGTCGAGCGCGCGCGGAGATAGTTCCCCGAGAAGCGCGCATCCCCGGCAATAGTTCGCCGCCCTCTCGATCAACGCATCCACTTCGGAGCGCAACGCTCGCCGTTTTTCGCCGTCTGGAATCAACGCCCCGATTGCTTCCTGGTGTTTTGTTCTAAGCGCAGTGGTAAGTGCTTCCGCAGAGGCTTCATCGCCGGTTGCGGATTTTCCCGCGGCGGCGATCAGGGTATTCGTCACCCCCGACATCGCGGAAACCACCACGACGATGGAGCGTTGCTTCGAGGCTTCCGCGGCAATCGTGGCCGCGCTGCGAATGCGTGTGGCGTCACCGACAGATGTGCCGCCGAACTTCATTACCTGGATCGGCCGGCTCATCGCACTCTCACTTCGGCGTGGGGCGTAGCTTTTTCCTGCGCCGTTTTCCCGGCGAGCAGGCCGCGAGCCTGCAGCAGTTCCACGTTCAGAATCGCCGCTCCGGCCGCGCCTCGAATCGTGTTGTGTCCGAGGACGACGAACCGGTAGTCGAGTACGCTGTCCGGGAACAGCCGCCCGACGGTAACGCTCATGCCGCCGCCGGCGTCGCGGTCCAGGCGAGGTTGCGGACGGTCTTTTTCGTTTCGCACGATGACGGGATGCTCGGGAGCGGAGTGCAGCTTCAGCTCCTGCGGTACGGACCGGTATGCGGAGAGCGCTTCGCGAACTTCCTCGATGCTTGCACTTTTGCCAAGCTTCACGCGCACAGCTACCATGTGCCCGTCGGCGACGTTCACGCGGTGGCATTGCGCGCTCACAGCGAACGGAGCATTCTCGAATCCATTGTGCCCGATGCTTCCCAGAATTTTTCGCGTCTCGCTTTCGATCTTCGGTTCTTCTCCGTCGATGAAGGGAATCACGTTGTCGACCACGTCCAGCGATGGCACGCCCGGATATCCGGCGCCCGAAACCGCTTGCAGCGTCGTCGCGATAACTGCTTCAATGCCGAATCGCGTGTGCAGCGGCGCAAGCGCCAAAGCCATGATGATCGTTGAGCAATTCGGGTTCGTGACAATGTAGCCGTCGCCGAAACCCCGCTCTTTGCGCTGCCGCGTGAGAACGTCCAGATGGTCTGCGTTAATTTCGGGAATCAGGAGGGGAACATCGGCATCCATGCGGAACGAGGACGCATTGCTGATCACGGGATACCCGGCGCGCGCGAAGTTTTCTTCCGCCGCCCGCGCGACATCCGACGGCAAGCTGGAGAGCACCACATCGCAATCGAGCGGCGGCTGCGGCGGCTGCACGACCATCGATTTCACGAAGGCGGGCATGTCGCCAACCAGCCGCCACGTACAGGCTTCGCCATACTGCTTTCCCTGCGAACGGTCCGACGCCGCCAGCGCCGTCACGACGAACCCCGGATGGTTCTCCAGCAACTGGACAAAACGCTGGCCGACCATTCCGGTCGCGCCTAGAATTCCCACTCGCACTCTATGATGCGGTACCTTATTCAAAATCGCCCCTCCCATAGGAATCATGAACTGGATGCTGCATCGCAAGACTTAAAATCTCCGAGCGAAACTCGCCTGATAGCTCTTCCTCTCGCGCTTCTTCGTCTGCCAGCGGGCCCGCAACGGATCCGACAATCAGTAGGGACGGCGCTACCGCTTCCGGAGATTGCGGCAACTTCCCGACCGTCGTGCGGTAGACTGTCTCGTCCTTGGTTGTCGCGCGCGAAATCACAACGCACGGAATCTCCGCGCCGATCCCCGCCGCTCGCAATTCCTCGACAAGTTCTGTGTAACGATTACCAGGCATGTAGATAACGTAAGTAGTATCATTAGCAATGTGTCGCTCGTTAGTCAGCCCCGTTCCACCCGCTCGGTGCGCCGTCACGAACACGACGCGCGAAGCGTGCCGCCTGTCGGTGAGCGAAATCTTCGCCGCAGCCGCCGCGCCCAGTGCGGCCGTCACCCCCGGAACCACCTCGAACTCGACCCCTGCCTGCCGCAGCGCTTCCATTTCCTCTCCTGCTCGACCAAACACCAACGGGTCGCCATTCTTGAGCCGAGCAACGATTTTTCCAGTGCGCGCCGCACTCACCATCCGCTCATTGATTTCATCTTGAGAAATCCCTTTCGCACCGCAGCGCTTTCCCACGTTCACGACCTGTGCCGTCCGCGGTAAAACGCGCAAGATTTCTTCCGAAACCAAGTCATCGTGCAACACGACGTCGGCAGACTGCAGCACGCGCCACGCCTTGCGTGTCAGCAGCTCCGGATCACCCGGGCCGGCTCCTACGAGATAGACTTTTCCCGGCATCTCGATTGCAACTCCTCAAGTGCCTCGTGCTTCAAGTCCTGCGACAGCAGCAATCATCCGATTTGTGGGTCGGAGCTTTTCATCCTGACGAATGAAGGATCGCTCCGACATTCACTCTCAACCCGATTTCGGCCCATGTAGCGCCCGCCTTCAGGCGGGCATGTGCTTGCATCTACAGTGTCGGCCTGAAGGCCGACGCTACAAAAAAGGTACTTAGCGCGTCTCTGGATCCAGGCTCGCGTACTGGTGCAGCAACCGTTTCCGTTGCTCCGGCGGCATGGGAATGCTGAGTAATTCCTCGCGCGTCTGTCCGAGCTTCGCCACCCACTGCTCCCATTCGGGGCCGAATTGTTGTTCCAATTCTTTTCGCAGCCGCTGCGCGAGCGCGGGGCTCAACCCGCCCGTCGAAATGGCGATCTGCAACTCTCCCCGGCGCACGACCGCAGGGAAATAGAAGTCGCAGCGCTCGGGCTCGTCAACTGCGTTGCACAACACACCGCGGCGCCGCGCTTCCGCGTAGATTTCATCATGTAGCGCAGGAGATCCTGTCGCCGCGATGACCAGGAACACACCCAAGAGGTCTCCCAGCCCATATTCGCGCGCTTCCCATTCGATGCGGCCCTCGCGCGCCCATTCGCGCACCCTGGGCGTGGCTTTCGGAGCAACAACATGCACCGAGGCTGCCGTTGCCAGGAGGCTCTCGATCTTTGCCTCGGCCACGGTGCCCGCGCCGACCACCAGGCATCGGCGGCCATCCAATTTTAAGAACATGGGAAACAAACTCATTGTTGTTCCTGCTCCAGGTTCTGATTCTAGATCCAGCCTCTAGCTTCCAGCCTCCAAATTTACTCCGGCGCGTGCAGCCCGCACTCTTTCTTGGCGAAGCCCGACCAGCGCCCTGCGCGCGGGTCTTCTCCCGGTTGCACCTGGCGCGTGCAGTAGGTGCAGCCGATGCTCGGATAATTCTGTTCGTGCAGCGGATTGTAGGGAACATTGTGCGCGCGGACGTATTCCCACACGTTTTCCCAGGTCCAATCCGCTAGTGGATTCATTTTCACCAGGCCGAATTTTTCGTCCCACTCGATTTTCTTCGCGTTCGCGCGCGTCACGGCTTGATCTCGGCGGATTCCGGTCGCCCAGGCCGTCAATTCGCCGAGCTTGGCTTTGAGCGGTTCGACCTTGCGCAACTCGCAGCATTTGTTCGGATCGATTGTCCAAAGTTTTGGTCCGTGCAGCTCGGCCTGCTTTTCCGGCGTCAGCAGGGACTTCACGCGTTCGACGCGGATTCCGTACTTTTTCTCGATCTCTTCTATCAATTCATAGGTTTCCGCGAAAAGGAAATCCGTGTCCAGTGTGAACACACGAATGTCCGGGCGTCGATCAGCGCGACGTCCTCCGCGCCGAAGCTCGACGCGATGGCCGCGCGCGGATGGAACTCCGCGAGGCCCCAGCGCAGGACTTCCTCGGCGCTCCAGCGCTCGGCTTCCGCTTGCACGGCGCCAATTTTTTCATGCCCTGCAGTTGCGCTCATCGGTTTCCGTCCGTGTCTTCCTTGCAATTTTTCATTTCACCTTCCGCACGATGCGGCCCCATAAACAAAAACGCCCGCGAGCTTTTGGCTTCGCGGGCCGCGTCTAAGAGCTGGAAGGATTTTTGACTACGCTTGCATATCCTTGGCTCCCAAGGGGCTCCGCGCCGCCCGTGTACACTTGGGCGTGCGCGTCATAATCGTAATTCCCTTGGAAATTGAATTCATCATTGCCTCTACAGCCACTCTCATAGGTTAGACCAGGTGCCAGATTTGTCAAGACCCAAATCCCCGCGGTGCGCCGGGCTAGCTCTCGAACAGCCGCATCTGCTTCATCCACAAGCATCTGCAGGCCCGCCTGCCGGACGGGCAGGCGCTCCGCCCGCGATCGAGGGCACCACCAGCACCCGATCTCCCTCGCGAAACTTGTACTCATTGCCGCCGAGGAACCGGATGTCTTCCTCGTTGACGTAGATGTTCACGAACCGCCGGACTTGCCCCGCATCGTCGCGCAAATGCTTGACGATCGCCGGGAAGCGATGCTCGATTTCGCCGAGCAATTCGGGCAGCGTCGTCGAGCTGCATTCGATCGATTGGACTCCGTCGGTAAACCGGCGCAGCGCGGTGGGAATCTCGACAGTAATTTTCATATCCATTATTGGATTCCTGACTCCGAAGTTCGGTAACAATTATCTCTTTCGTTTTGTGGGCCGATGTAGCGCCCGCCTTCAGGCGGGCATCCGCTCGAATTAACAATGTCGGCCCAAAAAGCCGACGCTACAAATGCCTCCAAAAATCAATCATTTCCCCGCGACCGCGGCCATGCGGTCGTTGATGAACGACTCAAACTCCGTCATGCGAGGCGCAATGGCCGGCGTGAGCGCGTACTCCTGCGAAACGGCGTCAATCGTTTTCAGGCCATTTCCGGTTATGCAGACCACCGTCGTTTCATTCGGGCCGATGTATCCCTGCTCGATCAATTTCTTGGTGACGCTGGTTGTCACGCCTCCGGCGGTCTCCGCGAAAATCCCCTCGGTTTCGGCCAAAAGCTGAATGCCCTTCACGATTTCTGGATCGGAGACATCTTCCGCCCAGCCGCCGCTGTCGCGAATCGCGCGCGAGGCATAGAAACCATCCGCCGGGTTCCCGATCGCGAGCGACCTCGCAATCGTGGCCGGTTTTTGCGGCTCAAACTGATCGAGCTGGCGCTTCACGGCGTCCGAAATTGGCGAGCACCCGGTCGCCTGCGCGCCGAAGAATTTCACTTTCTTCTCCTCGACCAGGCCCAGCGCGATCAATTCCGAAAACGACTTGCGAATTTTCGTGATCAGCGAGCCTCCCGCCATGGGCACCACGATGTTGTCCGGCAGGCGCCAGCCAAGCTGTTCGGCGATTTCGTAGCCCACGGTCTTCGAGCCTTCCGCGTAATAGGGGCGCAAGTTCACGTTCACAAATCCCCAGGGAAATTTTTCAGCGATCTGCGAGCACAGTCGGTTCACTTGATCGTAGTTGCCCGCGATCCGTATCAGCTTCGCGCCAAAGATCTGCGTGCCGATGATTTTCGCGGGCTCGAGGTCGGCGGGAATAAAGATCCACGCGTCGAACCCCTCGCGCGCGGCCTGCGCTGCCACGGCATTCGCCAGATTGCCTGTTGAGGAGCAGCTCACCACCTTGAATCCAAACCGGCGGGCCGCTGCCAGTGCCACCGCCACCACGCGATCCTTGAACGACAGGGTAGGGAAGCAAACGGCATCGTTCTTGACGTAGAGATTGCGCGCTCCGAGCTGCTTGCCCAGGTGGTGCGCTTCCACGAGCGGCGTAAAGCCTGTCGGGAGTGTGCTTTGGAAGTCTTCCGGAAGGGGGAGAAGAGCGTTGTACCGCCACAAATTGGTGGGTCCCGCCTCGATATTCTTGCGGGTAAAACGGCCGCGCGCGACATCCATGTCATACGAGACTTCGAGCGGCGAGAGGCACTCGTCGCAGAAGGAGCGTGCCTCATTGCCCCATAACTTGCCGCATTCACGGCACTTAAGCTGATAATGTTCGGCCATGTTGCTTGCCTGCTTTCGTAAACGATTTCGTTCCGGCTGGCTGAACTGCCACGGGAAGGGTGGCGCGGTGGGGGTAAAATGAAAAACCCTCCGCGCCAAAGAGGGGGAGGGCTCAAAAAATCTGATTGAGTGCTCGTCCGACTCTTTAGCAGTTTTTTACGTGGAGCAAGTTGCCTTAAATCGCCACGTGTCCAGCGACTAAAAGTATAGGTGAAACCATATCCCCTGTCAAGGATTTTTCCCACACTGCGGCGCCATTTCCCGCCATGTCCATTGTTGCTCCCATTTCTGGTGTGGCGTTGACTGATTGGGGCCACGGCCACCCGCCAGTGCCAGCTGAAACTGCGAATGCGAGAAAATAACCAGACATGCTTACGCTTGCTTGTCCTGACGCAGGAAGGGGAACCCGCCGGAATTTGAATAATCCGGCTGTATTCCGCATCAAATTGGCTTGCGAGTGAAGCGGGGGAGGGGTTTCGTCTTGCGGCGCGATAGACATTCGGGTAATCTGAAGAGTATGCAATCAGTTGTCCATCCTGTGAAAAGCGTCGCTTGTTGCTGTTGTTGTCGAACAGTCGGCGCGGGTGTTTTCCATCAGGGTGGGTAAGATAGTCAATCTGGCGCAAGATTCTATAGACTGGAATTGATGCTGACCCACCACCGGAAGATCTGGTCGGTGGGTTCGTTGTTTTAGGTACCAAATACAAATGTCGAACACTTCAAATGAGAACGGAAATTCGCTGGCAGCGGATGCCGGCCTCCAGGAGAGGCCTGGGTTCATTGCAACGAAGACGCTGAACTACCTGAAAACTCTGGAGGCGGAGAGCATCCAGATTTTTCGCGAGGCGGCGGCGGAGTTTGCGCGACCGGTGATGCTGTATTCCATCGGAAAGGATTCGTCGGTGATGTTGCGCCTGGCGCAGAAAGCTTTCTATCCGGGGAAAATTCCGTTTCCCTTGCTGCACATCGACACGAGCTACAAATTTCCTGAAATGATTGAGTTTCGCGACCGCTACACGCGCGAAATCGGAGTCGAGCTGATCGTACACAAAAATCAGGAAGCGCTTGATGCGGGAGCGAACCCGTTCGCGCTGGGCACGCAGAAGTGCTGCGGACTACTGAAAACGAAATCCCTGCTGGACGCGCTGGCCGAGGGCGGTTTTACCGCCGCGTTTGGCGGCGCGCGCCGCGATGAGGAAAAATCCCGCGCCAAGGAAAGAGTGTATTCCTTCCGCGATTCGTTCGGACAGTGGGACCCCAAGAATCAGCGCCCGGAATTGTGGAGCATTTTCAATTCCCGCATCAACAAAGGCGAAAGCATTCGCGTGTTTCCGCTCTCAAACTGGACGGAGGCGGACATCTGGTTTTACATCCATCTCGAAAAAATTCCGATCGTGCCGCTCTATTTCGCGAAGGAGCACGATGTCGTGATCCGCGACGGCTCGATCGTCGTGGTCTACGACAACTCGGTCATACTAAAAGGCGAGAAGAAACAGCGGATCGTGTGCCGCATGAGGTCTCTCGGCTGCGTTTCGTGCACCGGGGCGATTCGATCCGAGGCGGACACGGTTCCCAAAATTATCGAGGAGATGATTTCTTTCCGCCGCTCGGAGCGCGAAAACCGCGTGATCGACCACGACGAAGAAGGCTCGATGGAGATCAAAAAGCGCGAGGGCTACTTCTAATGAGCGCCACCGTGAACAAGGAAGCCTGGGGCGGCTTCGAATCCTTCATGGACCAGAATCTGGCGAAGGAGCTGCTTCGATTCACGACCGCCGGCAGCGTGGACGACGGCAAATCAACGCTCATCGGAAGACTCCTGCACGACTCCAAATCCGTTTTTGAAGATCAAATGGCCGCCGTAAAAAACAGCCGCATCAATCGCTCGACCGGCACGGTGGATTTTTCGCTGCTTACCGACGGTCTGCGCGCCGAGCGGGAACAGGGCATCACCATCGACGTGGCCTATCGGTACTTCGAAACGCCCCGCCGGAAATTTATCATCGCCGATACGCCCGGCCACGAGCAGTACACGCGCAACATGGCGACCGGAGCATCCACCGCCAATCTGGCCGTGATTCTTATCGATTCAACGAAGGGCGTTCTTGCGCAAACCCGGCGGCACACTTATATTGCGTCGCTGCTTGGAATTCCCAACGTTCTGGTTGCGATTAACAAAATGGATCTCGTGGAGTACCGCGAAGACGTCTTCGTTCTTCTGCAAAAAGATTTTGCAGTCCTGGCAAAGCAACTGGCCGTTCGGCACGTCGTTGCCATCCCCATCAGCGCGCTCGTGGGCGATAACGTCGTCGCGCGATCGGCGCACATGCCCTGGTACCACGGGCCAACTTTTCTCGAGCATCTCGAAAGCGTTCCGCTGCGCGTCGAAACGATGTCCGACGCGGTGCGTTTTCCCGTGCAGTACGTGATTCGGCCGGACGCCAGCTTTCGCGGCTTCGCGGGTCAGGTGGCCAGCGGAGTGATCCGCCCGGGCGATCCGGTCGTGTCCCTTCCCTCCGAGCGGAAGAGCCGCGTGCGGTCGATCGCCACATTCGATGGAGACGCGCCGGAAGCGTTTCCCCCGATGTCGGTGACGGTGACTCTTGAAGATGAAATTGACTTGAGCCGCGGAGACATGCTGGTCTCGCCCGCTCATCCGCCGCGCGTCTCCCGCCACTTCGAAGCCATGGTCGTATGGTTCAACGCGGAGCCCGCGGAGCCGGGGCGGAGTTATCTGCTCAAGCACACCTCCCGCACGGTCCGCGCGAAGGCGCTCAAGATTCGCTACCGCGTCAACGTCAATTCGTTGGTGCAGGAGCCGGTGGATCACCTGCAGATGAACGACATCGCCTACGTCGAATTCGAAACTGTCAGCCCTCTCTTTTTCGATCCGTACACGCAAAACCGCATCACCGGAAGCTTCATCCTGATCGATCCGATTTCGAACGCCACACTCGGCGCCGGCATGATCCGGGCAGATCTGTCCGACCAAACAGTGGTCGAAGGTGCGATACAGAAGCCGGTGACCGCGACAGAACGGTACAAGCGCCACGGCCACTATCCCGCGCTAATTTTGGTGGAAGACAATCACGCTCTCGCCACACGCCTCGAGCGTGCTCTGTTCGACGATCACTTTGAGGTTCTGCATGTGACCGGCGAAGACGAGCCTCTCCACATTCTGGAGAGCAGCCTCAGCCTGACTCAGTCCATGGGGCTAGTCGTGATCTATTCCTGCGGCTGGCTCGATCCGGAAGCGAAGCGGCGGCTCACTGCGCTCGTGGAGGACCGTTTCTTCGATCTGTCCGCATTGGAATTACCCGCCGAGGACACCGGCGCTTTGCAGAAACTTCTTTCACTCCTCCAACCACTCCGCGCCGTTGCAGATCCCGAACATTAAAGTCAGGTCAACGGATCGAATTGGGATTTCGTTGATTGTTGCCGTATGCGTTTTCTCAGAGCAACCTATTGGTGGTACGCTCCCAACTCGGGAGATGCTCGAAAGGAGAAAGCGATGCTGCGATTGGTCTTGATCCTGTTAGGACTCGCACAGATGGGTACGAATCCCATTCCGGCCACGGACGTGAAATCATCGGACATCCAAACGGTATTGAAGCGGGTGAGGGTGAACTTGACGGCTCCGGTCAGCGATACTCCGGTTCGCACCGTGGATGCAGGGGGCCACAACATTGGCATTGGGGTCGTCTACCGGCCTAAAGGCGCAAAAGGGGGCTCCGCGTCCCATGATAAGGTCTCGGAAGTTTATCAAGTGCTGGATGGTTCCGGGACGCTCGTGACGGGTGGCACGATTGTAAATCCGCAGCGGCGCACCAGCGGCCAGGAAGAAGTTACGCAGATCAACGGTCCCGGCGTGAGTGGCACGGCGATTGACGGCGGTGTAAGCCGCCGGATCACAAAAGGCGACATGGTAATCATTCCCGCAGGCACCCCACACTGGTTCTCCGAGGTGCAGGAGGCGCTTACGTACACAATTGTCCGGATTGATCCCAGCCGAGTCGTCGCTCTCAAGTGACCCGGGCTGGAAAGCGCAAACGTTCCGAAATTTGACCTTGCCCGCGCCAGGATGTTATCGTGATTGAGTTCTTGGTAGAGGTGCGGAAGCAAGGAGTAGCCGGGCTGATGTTCCGAGGAACTTCGGATGCCCGAGCGAAAGGTGCAGCAGGATCTTCCGCCGAAGTTGCCGTCGGCAGTTCCGCCGAGGCGGCTGGGGGGTCAGGCTAACACCTGCCCACTGTCATCCGAGGAATCGGATGGAGCGCTATCGAGGAGCGAGGCGCCTCACGTTTTTCTGCGCCCTGCTTCTTCCCCTGCGCGACATTCCTTCCACGGACTAAAATCGGTCACCGGGTTAGTAGCACAGGCTTCAGCCTGTGTGGTTTGAGTTGCGGCCGATCAACGGCGCACAGGCTGAAGCCCGTGCCACTGCTGGCGGAGCGAATGCATCCATTTGAAATGACGCGCGCGCTGATCGACATGGAGTCGATCACGGAGAACGAGAAGCAGGTGGGCGAATACCTGCTCCACTATCTCTCCGGGCTGGCGGCAGGCTCTGACGGCAGGGCGGAAGCGATGCCGGTTTCGCCGGAACGTTTTAATGTTTACGCCGAATGGGGCCGTCCGGTTGTGGCGCTCTCTACGCACATGGACACGGTGCCGCCGTTCATCGAATCTCGCGAGGACGACGATCACATTTACGGGCGCGGCGCTTGCGATGCGAAGGGAATTATCGCAGCGATGATTGCTTCAGCGGAAAAGCTGCTCGAGACGGGCACGCGCAATTTTGCATTGCTCTTCGTCGTTGGCGAAGAGCGAAACAGCGCGGGCGCGCATGTCGCCTCTCTCGTGCCGCGTGGCTCGCGCTATCTGATTAACGGCGAGCCGACGGAGAGTACAGTTGCGTTGGGTTCGAAGGGAATTTTGCGCTACGAAATCGTAGCGACTGGTAAAATGGCGCACTCGGCGTATCCGGAACTCGGCGAATCCGCTATCGAAAAACTTCTCGATGCGCTGGCCGCGATTCGCCGGATGCCTTTGCCTGAAGATCCGATTCTTGGCCGGACCACAATCAACATCGGAACGATCTCCGGGGGACGCGCGCCAAACATTATCCCAGACGCAGCCAAAGCGGAATTGGCCATTCGACTGGTAGGCGACGGACGTAAAATAGATCGGACTTTGCGGAGCGCGGTCGGAGCGCGAGCGGAGGTCCGGGAGATTCTGGAGCTTCCTGCGATGCATTTCAAGTCGCTCGACGGTTTCCCAACATCGGTCGTATCGTTCACGACCGACATTCCCGTGCTCGCTCCCGCATGGGGCGAACCGTTCTTGTTTGGACCGGGCAGTATCCACGTGGCGCACACGACGGAGGAAAAAATTTCTAAGCGCGAACTGCTTGGCGCGGTCGATACCTACGTGCAAATGACCCGGATGCTGCTGAGCCGGGCGGAAGCGCACCATGCTTAAGAACCTTGCCATTGTTGGATACGGGAAAATGGGCCGTTTGATCGAGCAGCTCGCGCCCGAGGCTGGCTTTGCAGTCGGCCTCAAGTTGGACATCGACACGAATGTGAACCAGCAGGGAATCACGCCGGAAAATTTCCGCGGCGTTGACGTGGCGATGGAGTTTTCGATGCCGCATGTCGCAGTGGCCAATCTCGAGCGCCTCTGCGCAATCGGCATTCCCACCGTGGTGGGCACGACGGGATGGTACGGCGACCTCGAACGCGTGAGGGCTTTCGTCGATCGGAGCACCACCGGCGTGGTGTATAGCGCGAACTATTCAATCGGCGTGAACGTCTTCCGCTGCGTGGTGGCCGATGCTGCGCGATTGCTTGCCAACGAACCCGAGTACGGCGCCTGGGCGTGGGAGGTCCATCACTCCGCGAAGAAAGACGCGCCTTCAGGGACGCTGCACCAATTGGTGGAGGAAATGAAGCGCGCGGGATACACGCGCCAGATTGACGCCAGTTCGAACCGCGCGGGCGCCAATCCGGGTACGCACGAAATTGGATTTGACTCGGCGGCCGACACAATCACCCTGCGTCATTCCGCCCGAAGCCGCGAAGGATTCGCCCGCGGCGCGCTCAGGGCGGCGCAGTGGGTAATCGGCAAGCGCGGGCTGCACGAATTTGGAGAAGTCATTTTTGCGGGCGATGCGAAAGCCATGCGGCGCCCTGCTGATTGACGGCTTCCGGCGCTACTTGAAGCTCGCGAGGTTAGTAGCACAGGCTTCAGCCTGTGTGCTGTTCGATTAGCGGCAAATAAAACCACACAGGCTGAAGCCTGTGCTACTGGTGGTGGGGGAGCAATTTAGGACCCGAGATTATAAGGAGACAGCCATGTTTACAGGATTCAGAGGATGCGGCACGGCCATGGTCACGCCGTTCCGGAAGGACTTATCTCTCGACGAAGACGCGCTGCGACGGCTGATCCGCCGACAAATCGCGGGCGGGATCAATTTCCTGGTCCCCTGCGGCACGACAGGAGAAAGTCCCACACTGACGCACGAGGAGCATCTGCGCGTCGTGGCGATCACGCTCGAAGAAGCCAAGGGCAAGGTGCCGGTCCTGGGTGGCGCGGGCGGCTACGATACGGCGAAAGTGATTCATATGGCGCGGGAAATCGAGCGCATGGGCGCCGACGGAATTCTTTCGGTCACGCCGTATTACAACAAGCCGACGCAGGAGGGCCTCTACCAACATTACAAGGCCATCGCGTCGTCGATCTCGCTCCCCATCATTTTGTACAACGTGCCCCCGCGAACCAACGTGAATATCGAGCCCGCCACGTTGCGCCGCCTGGCCGAAATCGAAAACATCATCGGCGTCAAGGAAGCCTCGGGGAACATCGCGCAGATGACGCAGGTGATTCAGCAAGTGCCGGAGCAATTCATCGTGCTTTCGGGCGATGACGCACTCACATTGCCGCTCGTGGCGATGGGAGGCCGCGGACTGATCTCCGTGGCGTCGAACGAAATTCCGGCGGAAATGACGCGCCTCGTGCGATTATGCCTCACGGGCGAATTCGCGACGGCACGAGCGCTGCAGCGCAAGTTGCTGCCGCTGATCGAAGTGAATTTTATCGAGACGAATCCCTCACCGGTAAAGGCGGCGATGACAGAGATGGGTTTGCTCGAGCCCGTCTGGCGGCTGCCGCTGGTGCCGCCTCGTCCGGAAAATCTCGCGAAGATTCGCGCCGTGCTGGAATCCCTCGCGCTACTCGAAAAGGCCCACGTTGCAAACCGCACTTGAGCGGCAGATCGAGGCTCTGTTCGATGCCAAACCCGCGCGCTATACCGAAGAAGATCGGAAGCTGTTCCGTGCGTTCAAAGAAGACCTGAACGCAGGCCGAGTGCGCTCGGCTGAGCCCGATCCTTCGCAAAAAAGCGGCTGGCGAACCAATACGTGGGTGAAGAAGGGCATTCTTGTGGGTTTCCGCATGGGGACGATCGTCGATATGTCGATCGATCCAGAAAAGCAGCCGTTCTTCGACAAAGACACATACCCGGTGAGGCATTTTGCGGCGAGTGATGGCGTGCGCATCGTGCCCGGCGGATCGAGCATTCGCGATGGCTGCTACATCGGACGCGACGTCGTTTGCATGCCGCCGATGTATGTCAACGCGGGCGCGTATGTGGGCGACGGCACGTTGCTGGATTCCCACTCCCTGATCGGAAGCTGCGCTCAGATTGGGCGCCACTGCCACATCTCGGCGGGCACGCAGATCGGCGGCGTGCTTGAGCCGGTCGGCGCGCTGCCTGTGATTGTCGAAGATGACGTGCTGGTAGGCGGCAATTGCGGCGTCTATGAAGGCACGATTGTGAAGAGCCGCGCCGTGCTTGGGACGGGCACGATCCTGAACCGCTCGACACCGATCTACGACGTCGTGCGCGGTAAGGTGTACACATCTACTGAAACGGAACCTCTCATCGTGCCCGAGGAAGCGGTCGTGGTGGCCGGTTCGCGCGCATTGCCCCACGGCGTAGGCAAAGACTGGG
>WNGO01004753.1_pt1 | contig 17075 bp, 16 predicted proteins | sample 5400511 | NCBI WGS metagenome assembly WNGO01 (sample SAMN13153380, study PRJNA577476) | soil metagenome | isolation source: 20 cm soil or saprolite under Garry oak tree replicate 2 | place: USA:California | collected 2016-06-15 | reverse complement strand
GAGCTCCTCGCCGCCGGCGGCGCCGATACGCCGCAGGCATCCGTCACGGTCACCATCTTCCCGGACCGCCTTCTGCCGACGGTGCGGGGCGTGCGGTTCTTCCAGCTCCCCCACGCGGAGCTGCTGGCGGGAGACGCACCCCTCGTCGCGCTCGTGAACGGAGCTCACTCGGCCGACCCATGCCGTGTGGTCGTCGTGGGGGCACCGGAGGCTGAGGAGCTCGCCAGCCACGCTGCCCTGGGGCTCACCCGTGGGAGCCGCGGGCTGGCGATCGCCTTCGACGCGGGCGAGCCAGGAAACGCCCGCGTGCAGCTGTCGCGGGACGGGCTCGAGGCGGTGAGCGACTGGCTCCCGGCGCGCCCGCTCCGCCCGGAAGGCGATGCCACGCGCATGCGCCTGTGCTTTCATCCGGAGGGCGACGGCCTGGAGGCGCTGCGCGCGCTGTTCGTGCCCTCTTCGCCGGTCGATCAGGAGCGCCTGGCACAGGCCGTCGCGCCGACCGGGTGGTGCACGCGGTCCGAGTGGCCCGGTACCATCGCCGAAGGGGATGTGATCGCCAATCTGGAGTTCAGCGCCGCGAACTTCGACCGACGGTTCTTCCGCCACATCGAGCTCGATGACGGCTACCAGCGAGCCCTGGGAGCATGGGACACGAACGACCGGTTCCCGCACGGCCACGCCTGGCTGACCGACCAGATCCACGCCCGGGGCTTCAAGGCGGGCCTGTGGGTGGCGCCGTTCGGCGTCGCGGAGGGCTCCGGCGTTCCGGCCTCACAGCCGGACTGGCTGCTGCGCGATGCCAGCGGACCCGTGGTGTGTGAGACGCGCGAGGCCTGGGGCGGCAAGATCTACGCGCTCGACGGCGCGCACCCCAAAGCGCAACAGTGGCTGTTCGATCTCGCCCGCCGCGTGGTGCGGGAATGGGGCTACGACTACTTGCGCATTGACCGGCTGCGCTGGGCCACCGTCGGCACGACGCACTACGGCGGCCTGACCCACGCGGAAGCGTATCGCGCCGGGTTGGGGGCGATACGCGACGGCCTCGGCACCGAGGCGTTCCTGCTCGCGGGCGGCGCGCCCCTGCAGCACGCCGTGGGCCTCGTCAACTGCATGCGGATCGGACCGGATGTCGATGCCAGCTGGTCGGGCATCCAGCCGCCGGTGCGGGCCGCGGGCCTGCGGAGCTTCTACCACCGCTCGACCTGGTTGAACGATCCCGACTGCCTGGTGGTGCGCCCTCCGCTTTCACAAGCCGCCGCCGAAGTGTGGGCGTCCATTGTCGCGGTCACCGGAGGCCTCACCCTCTTTGCCGACAACCTGCCCAAACTCCCGCCCGATCGTCTCCCGCTGCTGCAGCGCACGCTCCCCGTCGCCCCCGTGGCCGGCGGCGCAATCGAAACGGGTGTCGCCGAGCACGACACCGCGCCGGCGATCGTCGCCGGCGACGCGGTCTACCCGATCGGCGGGCCGTGGCGCTTCCGGACGGGCGACGACCCCGGCTACGGGTCCCGGGGGTTCGACGAAGCAGCGTGGGAAACGATCCGTGTGCCACAGCGCTGGGACGACGCCGGGCATCGCGATTACGTGGGGTTCGCGTGGTACCGCACGAGGTTCCAGCTCCCGAAACAAGGCGACGCGAAGACGGACCGACGGGACCTTTTCCTGGAGCTCGGCAAGATCGCGGATGCGGACGAGACGTTCGTGAACGGCATGAGGGTCGGCCAAACAGGCGAGCTGTCCCTGGGCGGGCGCGGCGACCCGCAGGCCTATCGTCACTATCGGGTGCCGTCGGAGACGCTGAATTGGGGAGGAGAAAACGTGGTCGCCGTGCGCGTGCTGGGGAGCGGCGGCATCTGGAGCGTGCGCCGCAGCCGCCCGCCGCGTGTCTGGGTGGCCGAGGGCGCTCCACGCTGGTGGACGGTCGTGGTCGTGAACTGGGAAACCGAGCCGCTGGACGTGTCCCTCCCGCTCGCGACACTCGGGATCAATGGAGCGATGTTCGACGCCTACGACGTGTGGCGTGACGCTCCCGTAGCCAGTCTAAAGAGCGGACTGGCCCTTACACTCGAGCCGCGCGCCGCTCGCACGATTGCGATCCGTCCCACCGCCGCCCGGCCCCAGGTGATCGGCACGACGCGCCACGTCGTGCAAGGAGCTGTGGATGTCGCCGAGGAGAGCTGGGACGCGACGACCCGCACGCTGAAGGCCAAGTCCACGAATCTCGATGCCCGGGCCTACGCGGTCACGATTGCGGTCCCAAAGGGGCTGCGACCCACCGCGTGCAAGGCGGACCTCCCGTGCACAGTACGTAGGCTCGAGTCCGGACATGCGGTGATGGCCTGGCCTGCCGGTGGAGATGGACGGGACATCCGGTGGCAGCTGAGCTTTCGGTCCGCCACCGGAGGCAGGAGGGGCAACGACTAGACGCACAGACGCACAGGGGAGAACAGAAAAGGAGTCTTGAGGACTTCCTGTCGACCACGACCTGTTCACCGCTGTGCGTCTGTGCGTCTAGTGAAATAGAGCACCATCAGCGGGATCAGGGCCGCTACCGCACTCGCCATCTGGTACGACCAGCTCACATGGTACATGCCTCCCAGGTTCGCGATGCCCACCTCGACCGGCCGCATCGCGCTCGAGCGTGTGGCGACGAGCGGCCAGAGAAAGCTCCTCCACTGATCGGCGAACGCGAGCACGGCGAGCGTGGCGAGGGCGGGCCGGGACGGCGGCACGATCACCCGCCAGAAGATGGTCCACTCTCCCGCGCCCTCGAGTCGGGCCGCGTCCTCGAGGTCGCGTGGGATCGTGCGGAAGAACTGACGCAGGAGAAATATTCCGGTGACCGACACCAGCTCCGTTGAGATCAGGCCCTGGTAGCTGTCCACCCATCCGAGCGCGTCGATGAGGAGAAACCGCGGGATTGCGAGCAAAACCCCGGGAGCCATCAGCGCGCACAGGTACGCGAGAAACAACCGATCGCGGCCCGGGAAGCGGAGCCGCGCGAATGCGTACGCCGCGGTAGCGCTCGTCAGTACCTGCCCCGCCACCACCGCGAGCGAGAAGATCAGGCTGTTCAACACGAAGCGGCCGACGGGCAGCGCCACGAGGGCCGCGGCGACGTTTTCGAGAGCCGGACGGCGCAGCGCGTCCGGCTGGCTCGTCAGCGCGGCGGCGACCATATAGAGGAAAGGGGCGATCATGACCAGCGCAAGCGGCAGCGCCAGCATGTAGCTGACCCATCTGCCCAGCGCGCCCCGTCCTCCCGCCCGATCAGCCATGCTCCACCCGCCGGTCGAGCAGCCTGAGCTGAGCCCACGTCGCCGCGAACAGGACCGCGAAGAGGAGCAGCGCCAACGCGCTCGCATCGCCGAACTCCAGTCGCTCCCAGGCGGTCCGGTAGATGCGATACGCGATCACATCGGTGGCGCCGAGCGGCCCGCCGCCCGTCAGCACCATGACGAGCGTCAGCACCTGGAACGCGCCGATGATCCCGGTCACCAGCACGAACACCGTCACGGGCGCAAGCAGCGGGAACGTCACGCGCCAGAAGCGCTGCCAGGCGTTCGCGCCATCCACGCGGGCGGCGTCGAGGTACGTCTGGGGGATCGCCCGGAGCCCCGCGAGGAATACCGTCACCTGGTAGCCCAGGTGGATCCACACGGATACGACCATCACCGCGGGGAGCGCCGTCGTGGGATCCCCGAGCCAGTTGACCGGCCGGAGCCCGGTGCGCGTGAGCAATTGATTGAACAACCCGAAATCGGGGTGGTACATCCACTGCCACACGAGGGCGACCGCGACCACGGAAGAAGCGTACGGCAGCAGGAACACCGCCCGCAGCGCCGGCGCGCCGGACTCGCGTCTTCCGATCATGACCGCGAGGCCGAGCGCGAGCGCCATCGACGCAGGCACGTACAGCGCATACAGCAGCGTCCGGCCGAGCGCCGACCAGACGAGCGGGTCCCGGATGAGGTGGCCGTAGTTCCCGAGCGCGACGAACGCCTTCGTCGGCTCGATAGGGCTCCAGCGGTGCACCGAGACGTACAGCACCAGGAGCAGCGGGACGAAGCAGAAGGCGGCGAGGTGGAGGGCGGAAGGGGCGAGGAATCCCCATGCGGCCACCATTTCGCGGCGCGGGCGGGGGGCCGTCGCGGTGCTCCACGCGGCCAACAGAGTGCCCAACGGGCCCAGTGCGGCCAAGCCGAGCAGGATCGGGAGCCAGACGGCGGTGCCGGCCTCCCCAGGCCTCGCCCGCAGCTCGACCCAGCGCCCGGGCGCGAGACGCACGGCCACGACGGCGCGCGGAACCCCGCCCGCGGCGCGGCGCCACGCCGCGCTAGGCCCCGAGTCTCCCGGGACGATTTCGGCACCCCGAGCGAGGGTCGTGAGGCCTGCGGGTGCGCTGCGAACCTCCGGGATCAGCGCCGCGGCTTCCTGCATCAAGAGTCGCGTGTCGTACAGCCAGCGATCCGTCGCGTCGCCCGCGGCGCCCCGCACGTCGGCAAACACCGCCGTGGCGAACAGCACGGCCACGACGCCGTATGGCCCGACGCTCTGCCGCCACGCGTGACGCGGTTTGCCGATCGCCCCTAGGCTTTGCATCCCCGCGACCAGGAGGAGCAGCAACGCACCGAGCGACCACGGCGACACCGGCCAGGTTCCCGCATCAGGTCTGGCGGCGACACCACCCATGACGTCCCAGCCATCGCGATCGAGTAGGGGCGCGAGCGCCACCTCGCCGGTCCAACGCACGGCCGCCTCCCGCCGCAGTCGCTGCAGCGTCGCGGCGCCGAGCGGAGGAGCGGTGGCGCGTAGCAGTGGTGCGGTCGCGTAATAGATCTCGAATCGTCCGGAGAACCCCGGCAGCTCGTCGAGGGCCCGGGCTCGGATGAGAAGCTGCGGGAGATCGTACCCGGCCCCCACCCGTCGCGCGACGGGGGTCACGATCGTGAGGTACGCGGCCGTGGTCGTCGCGCTGCGCGCCGCGATCGTGCGCTCGTAACCGTTCCGCGCCCGCCTGGCCAGGGCGAGCGGCAGCAGGGCGCCCGCGGCCATCGCGAGGAGGGCGCCAGCGCGCCACCGCGCCGGTGCAGTCATCGCGTGGTTCCCAGCTGCCGGTCGAGCTCGCGGGCGGTTGCACGCGCCGCCCGCGCGGGATCGACATCGCCCACCGTGACGCGCTCCATCAAGTCCGTGAGCTCGACTTCCACCTCGCGCCACTGGGCGACGCGCGCCCCCCACGCCGGCCGGCCGTGCGCGGCGGCGCGCAGGAATACGCCCTGCCAACCGAGCGTATCAGCCGCCACGAGTCCCTGGGCGGCCGCGCTCACGGCCGGCAGCTCGATCCCCGCGTCGCCGCGTGCCGCGTCGGCCAGCGAATCGGTGAGATCGGCCGCGAGCTCTACGGCGGCCCGGCGGCGAAGCGTGCGTGCCGGAACCGCATATCCAGTGGCGACGAGTACGGTCGCGGGCGGCACGCCGGCGCGATGCGGGATGGGCGCGAACCCCACGCGCAGCCGGCCCGCCGCGACCGACGCCCGCAGGTCACGAACAGCGTCGGGGCCCACCGTCATGAACGCCACGCGGCCCGCGGCAAACAGACGGGCGATCTCAATGCCTGAGTCGTCCGGGTCGTGGGGGCGCGGCGCTACGCCCCAGCGCGTGACCCAGCTTGCGTACCAGCGGATCGCCGCGATCGTGGCGGGCGCATCGAGGCACCCGGAGGCGCGTCGGCCGTCGGGACACAGCACGTCGCCGCCACCCGCCCAGATCCCCGGCAGCCAGAACGACGGCCGCCGATCGAAGGCGACGCCCCACTGGTCGATACGCCCGTCGCCATCGCGGTCGCGTGTGAGCCGCTGCGCCGTCTGCAGGAACTCGTCCCACGTCCAGTCCTCGGTCGGATACGCTATCGCCGCACGATCCAACAGGTCCCGATTGTACGCGACCATGAACGGTGCGTAGCCTCTGGGGAGCGCGTACACGCTTGCGCCGCGACGGAAGATCGCAAGGACCTCCGGGTGGTAGCGGGCGAGATCGACGCCGACGCGGGAGAGGTAAGGAGCGAGGTCGAGCGCTCGTCCCCGGTCCACGAGCGCGGGCACGTCGACATCCTCGAGCTGGAACACATCGGGGAGCGTATCGCCCGCCGTCGCTGCGAGCAGGAGGCGGCGGTACTCCGGCTGAGAAGTGGCAGTGGCCTGCTGCACGACGTCCAGCCCCGGGTGCCGCGCGCGATACGGTGTGAGCAGCTCGTTCTCGAGCTGCGCGGCAGTGTCGTCGGCCCGGTGGAAGAGGACGACACCCGTCCCCGGCTCGGCGCGGCAGCCCCAGCACGCGAGCCAACACGCGAGACCAAGGGTCGACACGCGGCTCACCGTAGCCGCGCTCCCGTCGCGTTAAACAGATGCAGCTGCCGGCGGTCGAGCTTCACACCAACCCGATCACCGGGTCGCAAATCCGGGATGCCGTGCAGCCGCGCGGCCACCGGCTGACCGCCCGCGTCGAGCCGGACGATCGTGTCCGGACCGAGCGGTTCGACGCCGCGCACTTCGGCCGCCCCGACGCCCTGATCCGGCGCGACGAGGCTCACATGCTCGGGCCGCACGCCGAGGTAGATCTCGCCTTCGTAGCCCTCGAGCGGCACGGGAACACACCACGTGCCACAGTCCACGACCCCTCCTTCATCCCCCGTCGCTCTTCCCCTGCCTGTGAGGATGTTCATCCCGGGGCTCCCGATGAAGCGGGCGACGAAGACGTCAGTCGGCCGCCCATACAGCTCGGCGGGGGTGCCCACCTGGCGGAGGCGTCCCCCTTCGAGGACGGCAATCCGCTGGCCCATCGTCATAGCCTCGACCTGATCGTGGGTCACATACACGACGGTGGTATGGAGGGCGCGGTGCAGCTCGAGCAGCTCGCTGCGCAGCTCGATGCGCAGGTTCGGCTCGAGGTGGGAGAGGGGCTCGTCGAGCAGGAAGACGTGGGGCTCGCGCACCAGGGCGCGACCCAGCGCGACGCGTTGCCGCTCGCCAACCGAGAGCTCACCCGGCCGGCGGTCGAGCAGGGTGCCGAGCCCCAACCGATCCGCCGCCTGCTGCACGCGACGGGCGATCTCGGAGGCGGGCATGCGCCGCACTTCCAGACCGAAAGCGATGTTGCGCCGCACGGTGAGGTGGGGGTACAGCGCGTACGTCTGGAACACCATCGCGATGTCGCGTGCCGCGGGGTCGAGGCCGGTGATGACGCGCCCGTCGAGCAGAATTTCTCCGGCGCTCGGCTCCTCCAGCCCGGCGATGCAGCGCAGCAGCGTGGTCTTCCCGCAGCCGGACGGTCCGACCAGCGCGAAGAACTCGCCGTCGCTCACCTCGAGCGACACCTCCTCGAGCGCCGGCCGGCTGTGGGGGTCATACCGCTTGGCGAGGCGGCGGAGGGTGACCGACGCCACCGAGGTCTAGTTCCGAGTGGGCAGTTTGAACTCGACCGGCAGGTCGAGCCGCACGCGCACCGCACGGCCCGCGATCCGTGCCGGGCGAAAGCGTGCCGCCCGGACGTAGTCCTTCGCCGCCTGATTGAACCGTGCGTCGCTGCTTTCGATCACGCGCATCGTTCCGTCTTCCACCCGGCCGCTCGTGTCGATCACGGCCTCGACGACGACCCGCCCGCTGATTCGGGAGAGGAGCAAGGGCGCGGGGTACGTGAGGGGCGGCCCCGAGGTCAGCTGGGGCCGCTCCTGCACTTCGGTTTCACGATACACGTCGCCGGCGATGTGCAGGGTCACGGAGGGCACCGAGGCGGCGGAGAATTCGACCGGTATCTCGATCAGAGCCTGCACGACCCGTCCCCGCACGCGGCCCGGCCGGAACAGCGTTTGCATGACGAGTGTCCGAGCGGCCGCGATGAGGGTCGAATCGGACCCCTGCACGACGACGGCGCTCCCCGGCTCGGGGTTTCCCGCGCTGTCGATCACCACTCGTACCGCGACCACCCCATCGCGGCCTCCGGCGGGATAACGCAGCGGCGGCGTCAACACGATTTCCGGTCGCTCGTCTACTTCGCTCATCCCGTAGACGCGCTGTGGCGATGGTGGCGGCGGGACGAACGCCGTCGGGCCACACGCCGCCGCGACCACCGCAACGCCGAGCATCACGCGTCTCATGGAAGGCCGCCGCTCAGAGCGCCGCGATCTGCCGGAGCAGCTCGGCGTCGTCGCGCCGGGCCCCGAGCTCCGCCTCGATGTGGCGCCAGCGCAGGAGGCCCTGCTGATCGATCAGAAAATACGCGCGCTTCGAGAAGAAGCGATCCTCGAGCAGGACCCCGTACGCGCGGCTCACCTCGCGCTTGAAGTCGCTCAGCAGGTCCTGGCGCAGCGCGTGCTTCGCCTTGTACTCCTTGAGCGTCGGCACCGAGTCCACGCTGATGGGGAGCACGATCGTGTCGGCACGCTCGAACGCGTCATAGTCCTCAGTGAAGGCACAGTTTTCAGCCGTACAGGTGCTCGTGAACGCGAGCGGGAAGAAGGCGAGTAGTACGTGCCTCCGCCCGCGGAAGGCGGACAGCGTGACGTCCGTCCCGGCGGTGGACGGCAGCGTGAAATCGGGCGCCACGGCCCCGACAGGCAGGGTCGTCGAGGCCGCAGCCGTCACATCATGCGCCCGGCGGGCGGGCTCAGCACGGCCAGAGCGATCCAGTAGACGAGCAGGGCCGTCACCACTCCGGTCACGATCACCCCGCGGACCGTCTCCATTGGTTTCTTGGTCGGCCCCGTCGTTCCCACCAACGCGTTGATCTCGAGCAGCGCGAGAATCACGAGCAGTACCACGGCCCAGAGGCCGCGGTTCCCGCCCGCGGGGAGCGTGAAATGCGACGCCGCGCCCATGAAGAACAGCATGGGGAACGAGAGCACGACGTTGGTGCGGGAGGCAAGAAACGCGCGCCGCGCGGCCCCCGCCGCCGCGGCATTCGCCTGGCCCCCGCCCGCGATGGCCACCGCATTGGCGATCACGATTTTCTGATTGGGCCAGATCACGCGCCAAACGTTGGCGAGCATCACGGTGCCGAACGCCGCGCCCGTGAGAATCGTGAGGCCCCAGGGATCGCTCCAGCTGGCACGCCGCAGACCCAGGATGACCACACCTGCCAAGAACGTGACGAGCGCACTCCAACGGAACCACCACAGTGCGCGCGGCACGAGTTTCTGCGTCGCGCCGCTCTTGGTCGCCGCGTCCGCCTCGGCCATGAAGGGACCCTGCACGAAATTGAAATAGTAGAGCAGACCGATCCACGTGATGCCGGAGAGGAAGTGAACCCAGCGGAACAAGAACTGGATTCCCGCGTCGGAGAACAGCGCCATCGTGCGCCTCCCAGTGAGGGGACCGCGACGGAGACGTGAGCTGCCGGTCGGGAAGATATCGGCGCTCCAAACGGAATCAAGCGGGAACCTTCGCCCGGGGTCGCGGGTTGACTCGGTACGGGAACCCATCGAACGAGGAGAGGAACATGGCCGGCACAACCACATCCACGCAGAAACTCACGAAGCACACCCTACCTTCGCTCCCCTACGACTACGCCGCGCTCGAGCCGCACATCGACGCCCTGACGATGCAGGTTCATCACGACAAGCACCATCAGGCCTACGTCAACAACCTGAACGCGGCGCTGGACAAGCATCCCGAGCTGTATGAGAAGACCGTCGAAGAGCTGCTCCGCGGAATCAACGGCGTGCCGGAAGATATCCGCACGGCGGTCCGCAACAACGGCGGCGGCCATCACAATCACTCGCTGTTCTGGACCATCATGGCCCCGGCCGGTAAGGACAGGGGCGGTGAGCCGAGCGGCGCACTGGCCGACGCGATCAAGAAAACGTTCGGCGGCTTCGCCCCGTTCAAGGAGCAGCTGTCCACGGCCGGCACGACGCGATTCGGGAGCGGCTGGGCATGGCTCGCCGTCGCCGGCGGCAAGCTCGAGGTGTTCAGCACCGCGAACCAGGACAGCCCGCTCATGGACGGGAAGGTCCCCGTGCTCGGGCTCGACGTGTGGGAGCACGCCTACTACCTCAAGTATCAGAACCGGCGGCCGGACTACGTCGCAGCGTGGTGGAACGTGGTGAACTGGACCGAAGTGGCGAAACGCTACGAGGCGGCGAAAAAATAGATTCAGCCGTCGAGCGGCTCCGTAAACACCTCGGCGCTGCCGTCGGGGCCGTAGCGGACCGTCACACGCCAGGGCCGGCAGCAGACCTGGCAATCTTCCACGTACTCCTGGACCGGGCCGCCGCCCGGGTCGAGGCCGAGCTCGTTCGCCTCGCCGCAATGGGGACAGACGACGACTACTTCGGTCTCGGTAGTCCCGTCGCCGAGAGGAAAGTCCTCGTCATCCAGCGGGTCGAGGTCGGACGGCTCGGCGATCATGACGGTCTGAGGATCGCCAATATCGAGTCCTGGAGCAACCCGTTGGAAGTGAGGAGGCTCTTCGCCCGGATCGAGCGCTCACCGCTCAAGTCGGTCGCGCGGCCTCCAGCTTCCTCCACGATGACCTGGAGGGCCGCGATGTCCCACGGCTGCACGACGGGATCGATTGCGGCCTCCCCGGCTCCTTCCGCCACCAGCATGTGCTGATAGAAGTCTCCGAAACCGCGTGTGCGCTCGACCCGCGCGATGAGGTCCGCGATCCCGGGCGGTGGCCCCGCTTCGCCGGGGCCAAGGTTGCCATGAAACAGCGTCGCGTGCTCGAGCGACGCGATGCGCGACACCCGAATGCGCTGCCCGTCGCGGAACGCCCCGCTGCCTCGCGCCGCGTGCCAGCGCGCTCCCAAGGCGGGCGCGCTCGCGACGCCCGCCACCACCTCGCCACGGGTTTCGATCGCGACCAGGGTCGCGAACACCGGAATGCCCCGCACGAAGTTCCGTGTGCCGTCGATCGGATCGATAATGAGCCGGGTCCCGGCGGTTCCCGGCGCTTCGCCTTCCTCTTCGCCCAGGACGCCCAGCTCGGGATGGTTCTCGCGCACCAGCCTTCGGGCCATCGCTTCGATCGCCTGATCCGCTTCCGTGACGGGGCTCAAATCCGACTTCTCCGCCACGTTGCAAACCAGGTGCTCTCCCAGCTGAGCTACCGCCCCCCAATAAGGACAGTAAGATAGCGAACAGGATCCAGACGCACAGAACAGGCAACGACTAGACGCACAGACGCACAGCGGCTAACAGCGACGAGGAGGCAGGCCTACCCGCTTCCTTCCACCTGTTCTCCGCGGTGCGTCTGTGCGTCTAGCTTTGCATTTCCTGTCTGTGGGCCGGCATTATTCTCAGCATGAGACGCCTCGCCGTGGTTCTCCTCATGGCAAACGCGTGCCGCTCCGGTCCCGCACCGCTCCGCCTCGGCACCACCTACACCGTCCAGCAGTCGGGCGCCCTCGCCGTGCTCGAGTCGCTTTGGACCGCCCCCCCTCCCCTGGCGACCGTAATTGCGCCGTCAGGGCAGGTCCTCCACGCCGCCGCGAATGGCGACCTGGACGTGGTGATCACCCACGCGCCGGCGCTCGAACAGCGGCTGCTCGTCGGGCCCGGGCACGCGCTGCTGCGCTGCCCGCTTGCCGCCAGCCGGTTCGCCGTCGTGGGACCGGCGACCGACCCCGCGCGCGTCGCCGCCGTCGCTACCGCCGTGGATGCGTTCCGCCGCATCGCGGCTGCGACCGCGCCGTTTGTTTCCCGCGGCGACTCGTCCGGAACGCACCTGAAGGAGCTGGCCCTGTGGCGCGCCGCGGGCGTGACGCCGGCCCCGGGCTGGTACCTCGAGTCGGGGGCCGACCAGGCTACGACCCTCCACCTTGCCGACGAACGGGGGGCCTACGCCCTCGCCGACCTCCCGACGTACGCGAAGCTCCGCGGGCTGGCGTCTCGCATCCTGTTCGCCACCGATACCGCGCTCACCAATCCCTACACGCTCTACGTGGTGCGCCGCCCGGAGCTCCATCCCGCCGCCCGCACCTTCGCGACGTGGGCGACGCACGCCGGGCGCGCGGGGATGCTCGCGCTCCGGCTTCCGGACGGCACACCGGCCTTCGTGGAGCAGCGGGGCGACTGCGAAGCTACGGCGAAACCGTGAGGGAGTACCTGGTGAGCGAGCGCAGCTGGAAGTCCAGCGCCGCCACGTCTTGAACGGTCGCGGCGTACTGCGCCGCCTTCCGCGTATCCGCGACGCCGATCGTGACGACCGCTCCGTTCGTCAACGTCCCGGTGACGGCAACGCGGGTCAGCGTTGAGAGGGGCTGCGCGAATACCCGAAGCCCCGCTCCGGCCGTGACGCTTGTGAGCGCCGCCGGCCCCGACACGCTGAACAGAATCGCACCGTCCGCGCCGGGGTTGGGAGTCGCAAGCGAGACGGTGAGCAGGCCCGCCACCGGGCCGGTGCCGCCGTCACAGCTCCCTGCCCCGACAGCGAGGGCCAGGGCGACCAACAGCCATTCCCCAAGCCGCTTCATCGAGACGCTCCTTTCCGTTTGAGCGCGCTCACCAGCGCCCGTTGCTGGGCCGTGAGGGGCGCCCCGGTCGCCTGCACCCAGGCGAGAAAATCGCCCAGATCGAATGCGCCGCTGTTATTCCCCAACTGGTCGAGATCGGCGAGCTGCGCGGGAGTGAGCGTGCTCGAGCCGTCGAGCAGCTGGGCCACCACCTGAGCGGTGCTGAAGGGCTCCAAGAACACCGCGCGCACCGCGTACGGCCGGGTCATCGGCAGCGTGATGGTCGGGTTCTTATTGACGGTATCGCCCGCCCAACCCTGGAACGTCCGCACAGCACCCGTGCCGGTTGCCGTGAGGGTCACGGGCGTGCTTTCGGTCACGAACGTGTCGCTCGGGACCGTACCGGCGATCGTACCGCCGGTGGTGGTCGTGTAATGAACCTGGTGCGACCGCGCCAGCGTCACGGTGAGGGTTTCCGGTGTGGCGCCCGCCGTGTAGATGAAGCTGCGCGGCTGCCCTCCGGACCAGGAGACGAAGACTTGAGACGAAGACTTGCCGCGTGCGACCGCCTGCCGTGAACTGCGTATCTGCCACGCCCACGCTATGCACCGAGTTCGGCGTGAGGACCTCCCGGAAGACGTGGAATGTCCTGTGATACGTCGCGGTATCGAACTGGATGACGGCGGCCGAGTCCGTCGCGCGCACCACCCAGACGGGATAGGTCAGGCGGAACTGCATCGTGCCACCCGGCACGAGCTGCGTGATCTGATCGAGCACCAGGCCCGCGGGCAACCCGTCCGAGTTGCGCACAGCGGCCGGAACCGTGTTGGGCGTGAACGCCACGTTGCCGGTGGGTCCAGGATAGAGGTCGCCGGCGTCACCGCGGTCGGAGCAGCCGGGTGCCGCACCGAAACAGGCGGTGTTCGGGTCGGCATCGAGGTTGCCGCGGCCATCTGCCTGCACGACTTCGAGGCCGTGAATCGGTCCGACGTTCACGTGGTTGAAATCGTTGTTGGGACCTGGAGTCGTCACGCCGGCGACCACTTGCGTCGAGTCCACGTGCCAGATGAGCAATCCCCCGCCGCAGGAGGCGGGTGGGCTCAAGGAGGCATACCAGACTTGGCAGTGCTCGCGGAGCAACGCGCTATCGGACGTCGAGATCGGGAGGATGGTCACCCAACCGAGCTCGTTCAGCGACCACGCATCCATGCGCGTGGGGCTGAACGGCGACGTGTAGTTGCCGCTGCCCATGAGGCTGTATTCCCCGACGCCCTCGCTCGTGCCGTCGGTGTCGTACAAGTCGGGCAGCCCAAACCCATGACCCGTCTCATGCGCCACGGTCCCCACGGGCATGAGCTGGCTGGTGTCGCACCCGTCGGCGCCCCCCAGCCCGCTCTGGAGTGTGTAATCCGCCACTACAATGCGCCGACCAAGAGCGTCGCGGGAATGGGTGGCGTACGATCCTCCCGTCAGGACGAACCGGTGCGACCAGAGGTGGTTGTTGGTCGTGCCGCCGCAAGCGCCGTCCATCGCCGGCTGAATGAAAACGACGAGGTCGACGACGCTGTCCCCGTCGAAGTCGTACTGTGTCCAGTCGACCTGGTTGTCGAGCTTGCGGAGCGCCTCCCGCAACCCACCCTGCATGCGAGCGACCGCCTGATCACTGAACAGCCCGTTACAGTTCGTATTGCCGTACGGATTCCCATTGCAGGTGCCCGCGACGCCGGTGTAGGTGACTTCGTTCGAGTCGAGCGCGGCGTACCCGTAGGTCTGACCCTGCACGCTGAAGAGGCCGTTCGACAGCTGCTCGTAGTAGCTGCGGTACGTATACGGGCGCCCCGCGGAGGCGCCGGTGGGGGACGCCGCGAACAGCACGTCGTTGTACTGGGTCGTGGTGCGCAGCTGCGCTGCGGGGGTGTTCTTGAACTTGAAGAGAATCGCCGGGACCCGGAGGACGCCTGATACGGCGGGGCCGGACGCGAGCGGCGCGCCGGCCGCCGCCATCGGGGCATTCAAGGCGCCGAAGTTGCGCCGCGACAAGAGGCGCGCCCGCGCGGCCCGCACCGCCCGGGCCTGGCGGCGCCACACGCCGTCCTTGCGGAAGTCGAATCCCCGAATCTCGCGCCGTACGCGAGGTGGCGGTGCCTGCTGGGCACGAGCCAGCGCGGGCACGATCAGCGCGGAGCACACGGCGACGATCACGAGCGAACGGGGCGTCACGGGAAACCCTCGAAGCGTGAGGGGAAGGACCGAGTTACTGGGGGAGCGTGTCATGTCTCACACGGCGACCCGCGAGTAGTACACCAACGAGCATGAATCCGATCACGCCGCCCGCGACTTTTGCTTCATAGAGCCACGGGCGCGCCTCATCGGCCGGCGGGACGAAACCCAGCACGATGGAGAAGAGGACAGCGGCAGATCCGATCAACCCCGTGACCGCCGTGCCGAACGTGCGCTCGCGCCGCAGCCGCAAGTACGCGAGGAACAGATAGAGATAGGGGATGAAGAACAGCACCAGGGTCGTCTGCGTGAGCACCAGGTAAGCGTTCTTCACGGTCGTGCCGACGAGACTTGCGACTACGAATACGGTCGCAATCGCACCTTGGACCAGCAACCCGACGTACGGCGTGTGCCATTCCGGATGGATCCGTCCGAACGCCGCCGGCAACGCACCGTCTACCCCCGCGACGTAGGGCAGGCGCGCCGAGCCGGCGAGCCAGGCGCCCACACCCCCCAGGTTCCCCACCACCAGCAGGATGGCGACGAGCGCCACCACCGGCGCGAGCCAGCCTGCGCCGAGCCGCTCCACCAGGGCGGCGGTCGCCTGCGGCATGCCGTTGGTGATGCTCACCGTCTCATGCGGCAACGCGACGAGCATTGCCGCCGTCCCGAGCCCGTACATCCCCACAACGGCGAGCCCGGACACCACGATGCCGCGACGCAGCGTGCGGGCGGGATCGTATATCTCGTCCCCCAGCGTGGGTGCCAGCTCGAGACCGGCGAAGGCAAACGTCATCGTGGCGAACAGGTTGATGGACTGCAGATCGAGCTTCGCGGGAAGCAGGGAGCGCGCGGTGACCGGTGTCGCGCTGCCGTGCGCCGTGAGTGACCAGAGCGCGAGCGTCACGAAAATGAGCCCCGGCAGCCAGGTCCCGTGCCCGCCCAGGTTTTGCAGCCGTTTACCCACTCGGAGGCCCACGACGTTCAGGGCCACCGCAAGCCACAGCCCCACGAGCGATACCAGCGCGATGAAGACGTTGTCGTCGCTCAAGTGCACAAAGCGCGGGCCGGCGGCGTACGCGGCGATCGCCGCAGTGGTGACGAGCAGCGACGGGAAGTAGAACAGGTTGTTGACCCAGTACCCCCAACCCGCCACGAAGCCATGCATGGGCCCGAAGGCGCGTCGCACCCAGCGATAGATCCCGCCTGCGCGCGGATCGATGTCGGCGAGCTCGCCCACCGCGATCGCCGACGGCAGGAAGAAGACCACCATCGCGAGCAGCCACAACCCGAGGCTTGCGAGCCCGAATTGGCTCGCGGCCGTGGTGAGCCAGCGGAGCCCGACGATCGCGCTGATGTTGAACAGCACCACGTCGCGCAGCCGCATGACCCGGGGGAGCTGACTCGACCCCGTCACGGTTCGGTCGGATGCACCTTTGCCGCCAGCCAGCCGATGCCTGTGCCGAGCGCCGCCCCGCCGATGACGTCGGTCGGAAAGTGCTTGCCGGCGGCCACTCGCAGGGCGGACACGCCGACGGCCGCGACATACAGGAGCACGGCGTTGCGGGTCCGGTGGGGCAGCCCTTCGCGCCGCGCCATCATGAGGTACGTCGTCGCCGTTGCGAATGCGACCGATGCGTGTCCCGACGGGAACGAGCGCTGGCTGTTGGGGTCGGCGGCCGCCGCAACGGCGCCGGACGTATAGAGCACAGGCCGCTTGCGGCGCACCAATACCTTCATCCAGTCGGTCGCGGCGTACGTCCAAGCGAGTGAATTGGCGAATACGGCGACGTGCCCGCGGCGTTGCGCCGCCGTCGCGCCGTCCAGCGACGCGAGTCCTGCGAACCCAACCATCCCCACAAGCACCGCGCTGCTCGCGGTACCCGCCGATCCGGAGAACGTGTGCAGAGCCGACCGGTCGATGCTCGGGAGCGACGTGGCATCGCAGGGCGCACACGATGGCGCGGCCTTCGGCAGCTTCATCGCTTCCGGAATGAAGGCAGTGACTCCGGCCGCGAAGACCGACACCGCGTCTCCCCAACGCAAGCTGTACGGTGCCTGCCCCAGCGCCGGCCGGCCGCACAGGGTAAGGAGAACGAGGGCCGCGGACAGGCGATGCATACGGGGCTCCGATCGAGGACGTAGGACGGGCGGCCTACAACTTACGTGTCCTCGGGCGGGCGCGCTGACGGGGCGCATCTCTCGTGGCCTTGCAGTTTTAGCCCCTCACCGTTACCCTTGGGGCTGAATTTTCCCATCCATCGCCCTGGGGGCCCGTGAACACCGAGACCCTACAAAACATCGCGTTGTTCGAGAAGTGCAGAAGTTTCCTTCCCAAGGCGCGAGAGGTCCAGGCGTCTGGGCTTCACGCCTGGTACAAGCCGATCTCCCGGTCCGAAGA
>WNGO01001191.1_pt1 | contig 17079 bp, 16 predicted proteins | sample 5400511 | NCBI WGS metagenome assembly WNGO01 (sample SAMN13153380, study PRJNA577476) | soil metagenome | isolation source: 20 cm soil or saprolite under Garry oak tree replicate 2 | place: USA:California | collected 2016-06-15 | reverse complement strand
TGGTTGGCAGCGCGATTGGATGGCTGATCGGCCGTCAAATCTATCGCGCGCACCACGATCCGGAAGTGGGAGGAGGAGGCTTGGGCAGCCTCTCCGGGAATGAAGAGGGCGAAGAGCACAGGGATCGTCGCAACATGGGATCTGCGTTTGTTCCGCTCGATAGCTGGGAATATGCGGCGTTCGAAAGGCTTGCCGGGTTGGGATACGTCAACACGGGGATCATGGGACTCAAGCCCTGGACTCGCATCGAATGCGCGCGCCTTACGGAAGAAGCTGGTGACGAGTTGCCTCAGAGGGAGACGTTAAGCGAGGAGGCCGCTCGGCTCCAAGGTCGCCTCGCTCAGGAGTTCGCGTACGAAATCGGTCTATTGGACGGGGGCCGCAATTTCACGGCGAATCTTGAATCCGTTTATGCCAGAGCAGTCTCGATCAGCGGCCCTCCTCTGACCGACAGCTATCACTTTGGTCAAACCGTTGCATACGATTTCGGTCGACCGTTTCAGCGCGGAACAAACGGCCAGGCGGGCGGATCATTCAGCGCGGCAGCAGGACCAGTCGCGTTGTACGTTCGAGCGGAGTACCAGCACGCGCCTTCTGCTCCCGCGCCTTCTGCTGCCATCGTCAACTTCATCTCCCAAGCCGATCTTGTGCCTATCTTCCAGGTGCCTGCCGGTCCCGTCGGCCCAATCGACCGCCCCCGACTTCTGGATGCCTATGTCACCGTGAACTTGAGCAACTGGCAACTCGTGCTGGGCAAGCAAAGTCTTTCTTGGGCTCCGGGTTCCCATTCGATGACGTGGAGCAACAATGCTGAGCCAGTGAACATGGTCCGGTTGGTGAACCCTGAGCCATTCCGCTTGCCGAGTTTTCTCTCACACCTCGGGCCAGTCCGTATCGACCAATTCTTTGGTCGGCTCGTGGGACATCCGTATATCCCACGACCGTTTGTTTACGGACAAAAGGTTAACATCAAACTCTTCCCATTCTTGGAACTCGGATTCGGACGGAGAACCATGATCGGGGGCGCAGGAGGCGAGTCGCTTAATGCGAGCAACCTTTTTCATAGTATCTTTGACATCCCAAGCAAGCGGATTGCGGATGGGGGTCCGCCGGGCGACAACGAAACCGAGATGGACTGGACATTTTATGTCCCGAAGTTACGAAACTACGTTGTCCTTTATGGTGATGCCTACGCGGAGGACACTATCTTGCCCATCAAGGACCCCGCAAGGAATCCCTGGCATCCAGGTCTCTACATCACGAGAATCCCCGGAATTCACAATCTTGACTTCCATATTGAGGGAGTATCGACAGAACAAGCTGGATTGTTTAATAATCAAGGCAATCACGGATTATTTAATTACTGGAATACTGCCTATCACGACGGAAACACGAACGGCGGCAATTTGATTGGCAATACCGTTGGCAGAGACGGGAGGGCGATCCAGGGTTGGCTAACTTACTGGATCTCGCCGCGAAATACCGTGCAATTCATTTACAAGCACAACACAGTCAGTTCAGATTTCGTCCCAGGCGGAGGGGTCTGGCAGGACTACGGACTGAGCAATCAGATGTATCTTCAAAATGGTTTTTATCTGAAGAGCGAGTTACAATGCGAAAATATTTCCCGCTATCCCATGCTATTTCGAGGACCGCAAAGGAATTTTACGGCAGTGTTGGAAGTGGGTTTCTCTCCTAACAGGAAGAAATGACCCATAAGGAAATGTCGGGCTCGAAACGAAATGATCTCTTGATGGCGGACAAAGTAGCGAAGTCGGTTGAAAAATCAGTCGAGGCCTTCGATAGCTGCCCGAGCTACGACGAACCAGCGGAAAAGAGTGCTGGCCAAGAGAGAGCGGAAGAACTGAACCGCGGCTTTTTCTATTTCAACGATCGCGATCTCGACGGATACACCGACAACGGAGATTTGACTGGGAACTGGATTGGACGGCAGGGACAGGGAGCGCAGGCAGGGACATACTATTGGTTCGGCGCATGTAATCGCTTGCATTTCAATCTTGGGCACCAGACGGTCAGTCAGCAGCATATTCAAGCCGGGGGCACGCTGATGGATGGGGGCGCACGAATCGATTACTGGGTGCGCTTCAATCTCGGTCTTTCCGAGTCGGCGCAAAATCGGCGGCTATTTGGCGTGATTCAGACAAACGCTCAAAGAAATGTGCCGACTACCGTGGAATTTCAGTTCCATCTGGAAAGATCATTCCAGCGCTCTAGCACGAATGCAATGAGAAGCGCGTCCAGGAACGGAGGCCGGCCGTGAATTTCTCAAGCAGTGCTCCCGTCCGCCAACCTGAGATCGAACCGCCAGAGAAGGACTTCCCTGGTACGCCCGCGCCGCCGGCCACGCCGGAGGCAGGTGAGAATACCGTCGTGCACCTCCGACTTTTGTGGGGACATCGCGGACTACTGTGCCGCGTTGCGTTGTCCGGGATGATCGCCAGCATGCTGCTCGCTTTTATTATCCCCGCACGCTATGAATCAACTGCACGTTTGATGCCGCCCGATAGTCCGTCTACTTCCGGCCTCGCTGTGGCGGCTGCAGCGATAACGGGCAGTGCCGGCGGGCTTGGGGGTCTTGCCAGTGATTTCCTGGGGCTCAAAAGTACGAGTGACATTTTTGTCGGCATCCTGACCAGCCGCACGGCGCAAGACAAATTGATCCAGCAGTTTGACCTGAAGAACCTCTATTGGGACCGCCGCATGGAGGACGCCAGGAAGGATTTAGCAGACCATACCGCCATCTCCGTGGACCGCAAAAGCCAGATCATTGCTGTCACTGTGACGGATAGGAGCCCGCAAAGGGCGGCGGCAATGTCTCAGGCCTACGTGGGAGAACTGAATTATTTGGTGGCCGAATTGAGCACTTCCTCGGCGCGTCGCGAACGCATCTTCCTGGAAGAGCGTCTGCAAGCGGTGAATAAGGATCTGGAATCAGCGGAGAAAGAGTTCAGCCAGTTCGCCAGCAAGAACACGGCGATTGACGTTAAGGCACAGGGCGTCGCCATGGTTGAGGCCGCAGCAGCTCTTCAGGGGCAACTGATGGCCGCGCAATCGGAATCCGAAGGACTCAGACAGATTTATAGCGACAACAACGTGCGTGTGAGGAGCGTGAAGGCGCGAATCGAGGAACTGCAACACCAACTCGAAAAGCTAGGTGGGAAAGGTGAAAGCACGACCATTGTCTCTGCCCAGCCAAGCGAGTCCATGTATCCTTCCATCCGGAAACTGCCGCTTCTCGGCGTCGAGTACGCGGACTTGTACCGGCGAACGAAGATTCAGGAAGCGGTTCTCGAGGCGCTTACTAAAGAGTACGAGATGGCGAAGGTCCAAGAAGCAAAAGAAATTCCAACGGTGAAGGTGCTTGATGCGGCGATCGTCCCGGACAAGAAGTCCTTTCCGCCGCGTCTGCTTATCATTTTTCTCGGGACGTTCGTTGCTCTCGCCATCGCCGTGGTCTGGGTTTTCGGAAACGAGGCGTGGCAGCAAACCGATGCCAAGAACCCACGCAAGCTGTTCGCGCAAGAAGTTTTCTCGGCCGTTTCGGCCGGTATACCGTTCATCTCGCAAAATGGTTCGAGGGAACATTCAGGCGAAGGCCAGTCGTGGCATTGGAACCGCCGGAGGAAAAAAGATGATCGTTCTGCGCCCGCATCTGAGCATGATGCTGGACGTGTGAAGTAGGCATCGTTTCTGCTGTAATTAGTTAAATCTAAAGGGGTTAGGCCACACAGTGCCCTGTAAGTGACGGGGCGGAGCTGTAAGCGGGCCGGGAGGGCGCATGGCGGGAGCAGCGGTAAACATGGCCAGTTTTGCAGGGCACTCGGAAATGCCCCAAGGTTTTCACGAGCCGCGTTGGTACGCGGCCTATACCCGAGCGCACCATGAAAAGCGGGTGGCCCAGCAGCTTGCTGGGCGTGCTGTGGAGCATTATCTGCCGGTCTATGAAGCAGTGCATCGCTGGCGAGACCGGCGCATACTAGTCCAGTCGCCGCTATTCCCGGGCTACGTCTTCATCCGCATTCCACTGCGAAATCAACTTGAGGTACTTCGCATTCCAAGTGTGGTGCGGATTGTCGGCTTCAACGGTGCGCCCACACCACTACCTGAAAAGGACATCGAACGATTGCGAAGAGCTATGGCTGAAGGCGTGCGGACGGAACCTCATCCTTACTTAAAGGTAGGCCGCCGTGTACGAATTACAGCGGGGCCGTTCGCCGGCTGCGAAGGCATCCTAAAGCGCTGTAGGGGCGGCCTACGCCTTGTGCTGGCAATTGAACTCATACATCGCGCGGTATTGGTTGACGTCGATGTCTCGACCGTTGTGCCTATTGGGAGGCTTTCGGATTGCTCGGTAAGTTAGAGCCGAATGCTCCGCCAAGCGCGGGACGGAAGCTGTATCGTAGGTTTTTGATTTTCGAAGGTGAAACACAGGTCATCTGTTGCATTTCGTTGTGCGAAGGTAAATCACTGTCACGGAGGATATTGATGCAGATCTTTCTTGATTCGGCCAATTACACAGAAATCGAAAAGTGGTTGGAGCAAGGTATTGTCGATGGCCTAACGACCAATCCGAGCATCATGTTCAAGGACGGGGTATACGACGTTGAGCAAGGCGCACGGCGGTTGTGTACCTTATTTGGCAAGCGGCCGGTCAGCGTCGAGGTAACGACCAATATTCGCGAGGAGATGGTCCAACAGGCGCGAACATTCGCCCAGTGGGCACAGAATATAGTGGTCAAAATCCCAGTCATCAATGACCAGGGTGAGTCTTGTCTCGGCGTGATTAACGCCCTGAACCGTGAGGGCATCCTCGTGAACACTACGGCTATTCTGTCCTTCAATCAGGCCATTCTGGCGGCCAAGGCGGGGGCCACTTATGTCAGCATCTTCGCGGGACGCGTCGCGGATGAAGGCAACGATCCCACCGTGATAATACGCAATGTCCGCCAGTGGTTAGATGCCTGGGACTACACCGCCAAGATCATCGTGGGCAGCGTTCGGACGGTGATGGACGTTCAAGCAGCTGCCCTGGCCGGAGCGCATATCATCACCATTCCGCCTCCGTTTCTGGCAAAGATGGTAGATCATAAGTACACACGAGAAACCGTTCGTCAGTTCAATCAGGATGCCGACAAAGCTATGGCGCAAATTGCGGAGGTTCATGCCAAGAGCAGCACGGCTGGCCGGTAAATCTGTGGGTTACACTTTCGGTCTTATTGTCTCATGACATTTCGCGAGTTTACGCATCGCGGCCGACCCTCCTCATGATGGCTGAAACATTGCCCACAGAAAAACTCCTTCTAGCGGAGAACACTACCCCGGCGGAAGAAAGCACCGGTTCGGTTGCCGTTGCGACTCTGACGCGTCAGTCCGCTGTAGCCATGACGGGCGGTATTCTCTCGCAAGGGCTGAAATTCATGGTTGTGATCTACGTTGCGCGCCGGCTATCAGTTTCCGAGTTCGGTTTTGTCTCGTTCGCCATTGCCGCGAGCGCGTACAGTTTAACACTATCCAATTTCGGTCTCCCTGTCTTTGGAAGCCGGGCTGTTGCCAGGTCCGGTTATATATCGAGAGGGCTCTTGGGCGAGATCGCATGTTTGAGAGCCTGCCTGGCGCTCACCGGGATGATTGTGACCGTCGGTATTCTTTGTTTGGTGCCAGGGGTAAGTCGTCTGGAGCTCTTGCTTGTCGGGATTTTTGGGTTGAGCAATGTTGCGTCAGCAGGACTATTTGACTGGGCTTTTCAAGGGCTCCACCGACAGGAAGTCTCTGCAGTCCTAAATATTATCTGGCAGGGTGGCTGGCTCGCCCTCACGATTGTCGGGATGCATTTGGGAATGGGGATTTTGGTGGTTCCGGCGGCGCTAGTTATAGCGGCGCTCGTTGCCAGCGGCGTCGGCTACATCTGGTCGCGGCAAACGGGCCAAATCAGGCATGGCGAGAACGATCATGTTAACGTCATACGCCGCTCTTGGGAAATTCTAAAACTTGGAGCGCCCCTTGGCTGGGGAACTTTATTAATGACGGTACTGATCTGGAGCGATGCAATTGTCGTCCGGCTGCTGAGAGGAGAGCAGGCTATCGGCCTGTATGCGGCGGGGAATCGCGCTGCGCTCGGTCTCGCCATGCTATCGAGTTTCTACGTGCAAGGTGCGTTTCCGCTTCTCAGTCGAGCAAGCGACGAAGGCCGGTCCCACTTAAACCAGTACTTCCAGCGCTGCTATGAAGATATGGCACTGTTATTCCTGCCAGGGGGAATTTGGGCTATCTTTTATGCGCGAGAGGTGATTCTGCTTGTTTTTAAGAACCCCGAGTATCTTGCAGCAGCGCCGGTATTTCGAATTTTTCAGGTCACGTTCCTACTGACTGCGCTCGGAAATCTGTTCGGAATCGGTGCTGTTGTTGCCACCCATCGGGATAAGGATTACCAAAAGGTTTTAATTTTGGCGACTTTTGCCTTCCTTCCGTTATGCGTCGTGCTAACGGCATGGGCGGGGAATCTGGGAGCGAGTGTGGCAGCACTTGTGGCCCAGACATTCTCCTTAACTTTATTTGTGAATGAGGCGCGCCAAGTTATCCAAGCAAAACACGCTGCGGCCCTAGTAGCGCCCTTTCTGGCAGGGATAAGCGTCGCGGGAGTCAGCAGGTTCATGGGTTTGAGTTTGTTTTTGAGCGCGACGCTGCTACTTGTGGCATATGCAGTTTTGTTCGGCAATCGTATTCGTATGGCGTATCAATGCGGGGAGGTTAACTGACTATGGCACTGGAGCGCCTACGAGACGCGGCGGAAATCGTTTCCACGGTATGGCAGCGAGCATTGCTGGACGCAGTGGTTTCTCCGCGGAGATTCCGACAGGCAGCGCCCGACTTTTGGCGAGCAAGTGCGATGCTATTCCACCCAGAGATTTCCAGTCTTCCGCTCTCTCAGGTGCCGGCTTCTGAAGATCACATCCAAATGCTATCGAGTGGATGGCCGCTGGGAGGCATGCCCCCCCAAGATCTCTATGCGTTGCTGCGAGTCGTAAAGTGGATCAAACCAAGAAAAATATTCGAGTTTGGGACATTCAAGGGAATTACTACGACACATTTGGCACTGAATTCGGAAGCTGAAGTTTACACGCTAGATGTGCCAAGAGAAATGGCGGCCAATCTGAGTGGTTACAGCCCAGGAGACTTGGAGTTGCTTCAGCCGCGTGAAGCTATTGGCGAGACGTACCGGCCTTTTAATAAGAACGGCCAAATTCAGCAGCTATTCGGGGATTCGCGACTCTTTGATTACCAGCCCTACCTGGGATTCATGGATCTGGTGCTCGTGGATGGATGCCATATCTATGACGGAGTTTTGAGCGATTCGCAAAAAGCATTCGACCTGCTCGGGAAAAGGGGTGCCGTAATGTGGCATGATTTCGCGAATCTGCGAGCGGTAACGCGGGCGGTGAGGACGCTGGGGAGAAAGTGGCCTATTTATCATATCGAAGGGACATTCCTGGCGTTGCATGTTCGCGGGGTTATGCCAGGCGACGAACAGAGGCGGAACCTCCACACTCCATCCGAGATCCCCGTTGGTATGTCAAGTGGTGACGATCGTTGAGATTCGCGAGGGATAAATGGCGGTTAAAGTGATTGTAGACGAAGCTGTTAATGTTTTGATAAGTGACCTGAAGGAAGCGAAGCGAATTGCGGTTCTAGAAGCCGGCTGTGGCTCAACTTCGGACGTGGAACTGCCCTTTGAAAAAACGGTCGTCGGTATCGATGTAGATTCCGAGCAGCTTGAACACAATGACAAGCTCGATAGCAAGATTCAAGGGGATCTCCAAACTTACGAGCTTCCGCCGAACGCGTTTGACGTCGTCGCGTGTGTCGACGTACTGGAGCACATGCCATTTCCTGAAAAGGCGATTGCCAATATGAGTAGAAGCCTCAAACCAGGTGGTTACCTACTCATTGCAGGGCCGGAACCGTACTCGTATAAAGGGCTTGTTGCCAAATACACGCCACATTCACTGAGATATTTCATATTTAAGCTGGTGACCGGCCGGCCCGCACCAGAGCTCCGCCGGATCCATGGGAATGGCCAAATCTTTATTCCTACGTATCTCAAACCGGTTTGTTCTCGTAGAAATCTTGCTGCCGCGTGCAAACGGTACGGTTTAAATGTCTTATTCGAGAAAGGCATCGATGGGTATTCCAAAAGTGACCTGCTGCGCCCCGTCTATAAACCGTTTCTAGGCGCAGTCAATCTATTCACGCGCATAATTGAAGCAATTACAGCCGGACGCGTTAACTTGCTGCTGGCCGATTTTGTTGTCCTATTGAAGAAAGCAGACTAAGTAGGAACTTTGAGGATATAGCTACATCTGGATTTCGCCGGGAAACCACAAGAAAGGAACCAGATCCGGTGATCGGCACTGTGGACGGTTGCAACCATTTGCGGTCGAGCTTGGTATGAACACCACCTTAACCATTCCTCAGACCGCCGCTCCCCAGCCGAGTCCGGCAGATTTGGCGAGACTTTCGCTTCTGCTCGCTGGAGCGATCGTTGTGGCATTGGCTGGGATCCTGGGTGGCATGCAATATGTCATCATTGCCTTGGCGCTGGGATTGGCAATTTTGGTTGCGCGCAAGCCAAAAGAAGCAGTTCCTGCGGGCTGGCTATTCATGCTCGCCGCGATGACTCTTTTGCCTGTTACGGCCCGCCTTCACTACCTTGACATCCAAACCGAGGGAATTGACTGGCAGCAGTATTTTTGGGCCGTCGGAAGCCTCATAGTTGTATCAGCCGCTCTTTACCGCGTTGGAATTTCATCGTTGATTCGCGCCCCAGCGCCATTGAAAGCATTCCTTCTGGTGGCGATCGCTTCTTCGGTTTTTGGTTTCTCGAGGGGTAACGAGGTCAGCTATGTGATTCGGCAGCTATATGGATCGATTCTTTTCGTGTTTTATTTCGTAATCGCGCGTGCTGCCGGTGACGAAGAACTCCTGTTTCGCCGACTGAAGACAATTGTACCACTCGTCGTATTTGCCTTATTTGTGTACTACGTGAGTGTCTTCAGCCGGTTTGGGTTTCACAAAGAAGATACCTCACTCACAAGCCAACTGGGACTCGTCGCCACATTTCTATTCGTCAAGGGAGTGATTGAAAGACGATCGTCCTGGCTCGTACCCTCTGTGGTAATACTCGCAGCCAGCATCCTGTTTTTTTTCCGGCATGTTTTTCTGGGCTTCCTATTTGCTATGGCCCTAGCGCTCGGTTTGCAACGCACTTCGCGGGCCGGTAGACTACTTTGCTATGGAGTTGCGGTGCTGATCTTGCTGCCAAGCATGTTCCCATCCGGTGCGCAGTACGTCGTCGATACAGTCGAAGAAAAAGCGCCGGAGATATTTGGGCTTCTGCCCGAGGCGACGGGGACTAAAAACGCAGCGTCCATGGTGGTCCGCTATGCACAATTGGGCTCCGCTGCAGCGGCGCTCATACAATCTCCGGTATTTGGATACGGCATGGGCTCCAACCTCTCTTGGTTCGACCCAGACGAAAAGTACATGGAGCAGCCATTTGTAGATAACGCATGGGCCTATCTGATCGTGAAGATGGGTTTTGCTGGAATTCTCACCTTCTGCTGGCTTCTCGTCACTTTGCTGCGCTGTATGTCACGGCGATCTCTCCCGATCTCAATTTGTCTTTTAACAATATTCTTGATTGGGATGTTCAGTGAACCACTCTGTTTTCAATTCACCACGTCTCCGATTGCCGGGGCATTGGGGGGAATGCTTTATGCCAAGAAGTATCCGCTCAACTGACCCGTCACCGGTGAATGAAGGGCGATTCCCCGCATCATGATCCTGTACGCCTCTCTGTTTGCAGCCTTTTTGTTGCTATCGATCGAATTGAGGCAACTGGCAATGCGACGAAGTATGAGATTTGAATGGAGGGATGGCCGACTACAGGCTGCCCCTTTGAATTTGAAACAGGAATTTAGGAATTGATTGAAGGAGGCATCATGACCTTGTACGGAAGAGAGTTCAGTTTGCGCCAGGCCGTGGAGGTCTTACCTAAGCTGGGGACGACCGTTGGGCGGGTGTGGCAACGGACCCTTCTAGATGCCCTGATCGCTCCCCGTCGATTTGGTCGCACAATGCCTGAGTTCCGGCGGGTGAGCGATTCAATGTTTCATCCTGGCATTGGCGACATTGAACCGGCCGAGATCCCAGGAAAAGGGCCCATCCAGATGCTTTCCCTCGATTCCGGCTACGGTGGCATGGCGCCGCAAGACCTATACGCAGTGCTACGGATCATTCGCTGGATTAAGCCTCGGAAGATCTTTGAATTCGGAACTTTCAAGGGTGTTACCACAAGTCATCTGGCAATCAACTCTGAAGCCGAAATCTATACTCTCGACCTGCCACGGGATCAAGCCAGTGACGTCCGAGACTATAAAATCGACGATCGGAATCTTCTGCCCTCCCGCGATGATATCGTAGAGACCACAGAACGGCTGGGCGTTTACGATCACATCCACCAGCTATTCGGAAATTCGCGAACGTTCGACTACAATCCATACCTCAAATCCATGGATTTGGTCATAGTCGACGCCTGCCACCTCTACGATTACGTCATGAGTGATTCACGGAATGCGTTCGAACTACTCGGGGAGACCGGGGCTATATTGTGGCACGACTTCCCTACTTCCCTGGACGTGACCAAAGCAATCCGCAGTCTATCGAGGCGTTGGCCGATGCTTCATGTAGAAGGGACGCGGCTCGCCCTTTATTTGCGAGGATTTTCACTGCATAAGCATGACGGAGACCTTTCTAAAAAGCGAGATTAACTTAATGGTGAAAGAGATCTTCTGGATATCGATCGTGCTTGTGGTTTACGTTTACATCGGCTACCCGTTGCTGATCGCCTCGATGGCTCGAATCTGGCCACGACCCTTGGTGTATTCAGAGAGCCACGGCGGTTCGGATCTCCCGATGGTTACCATTATCATTCCCGCGCACAACGAAGAGCACTGGATCGAGCGCAAGATTGAGAATACTCTTGCCCTCGACTATCCCCATGGTCGCATGCATATCTTAGTCGCGTCAGATGGGTCGGCTGATAAGACTGTCGAGATCGCGAAGCAGTTTGCTTCGCGCGGTGTCGACGTCATTCACTACCCCGAGCGTGCGGGCAAAGTAGCCACAATGAATCGTACGGTGCCATCCGCCGAGGGGGAAATCATTTTTTTCACAGATGCCAATGCACTGCTCGAGGCCGATGCCCTTCGATTGCTCATCCAGCATTTTAGCGATCCACAAGTGGGCTGTGCTGGCGGGAACCGTGTGTGTTTAGCGACGAACACCTTATCTACGGAAGGAGAAAGCCTCTACTGGCGCTACGAGGCATGGATTAGAGATTCCGAGAGCCGTTTCGGATCGGCCCTCGGTGTATACGGCCAGCTCTTCGCGGTCCGCCGGCAGCTGTTCCCCGTCATGTCAGTGGTCAGCGACGACTTTCCGATCCCCATGAAAATTCTGGTTTCCACGGGAGCCCGAACTGTGTTCGAGCCACAGGCGATGGCTCGGATTCCTGCTGCCCGAACTCTGCGACAGGAATGGGAACGGAAAATCCGATCACATGTAGCATTTCTCTGCGACATTTCCAATCTGAAGAAGGGCCTGGTCCCTTGGCGGAGCTCGATATGGTGGCAGTTTTGGTCACATCACGTGTTTCGTGTCATTGTCCCGTTTGCAATGATTGTTGCGTTCGCAACGTCACCCTTGCTCTGGAAAGCCGGAATGGTTTACCAGATCGCCCTTTATGGGCAGTTATTGTTCTATTCGTTCGCGGTGATTGGATTCTTGTTCTTGCGTCGCGGCATTCGCTTGAGAGTTCCGTATGTGTGCTTTTATTTCGTCTTAGCAAACCTAGCCTTGGTGGTGGCTTGGGCTCGATGGCTGCGAGGGGGCCACTTTCACACCTGGCAAAGAACCGAAAGGATACTCCCGGCGGTCGGCTCCCAGCATCGCCAAAGCACATAGGGCTAAGAGTTCCTGCAACGGGACGTGCGCAAGACCCGAGGTGTAGAGGGCCGAAAGGATGCTCCAAGAGCGAATGCAAAATTCGAGCGAGGAAGTACATACGAACGGACGAAGGGGTGCTGAATATCTGAGGAGCACCAGACCCTTTCGCTCGCGAGAGGGCAAGGTGCCCTATGTCCTCATTCTGGGCTCGGGGGAGCCTGCTCAAGACCTGGTCAAGCGCTGTCAACAATTGCCAAGGAAGCAATGTAGGCTCTTGGGGACTATTAGCTTGAACGGATCGCATGGGGCGGAACCATTGGGAGACGTGCCGCTTCTCGGGACATCGGCAGCCCTGTGCGACTACATCTCTCGAAATCCGGTTGACATCGTTCTTGTTTCTACGCCTTTGTCCGCCGCTCTTTCAAAGGAACTGCTCGAGCCAATCTTGGAAATCGGTCTGACCGTTGCGGTTCCGAAGGGTGTCAGTGTTTCACTGGATTCCAGCATTCTAGAGAAAACGTTCACGCGGCAAGAAAAGTTCCTCGGGGCGGATACAACTCTGTTGAGCACGGTGCTGCAGAGTAAAACCTATTTGGTTGCTAAACGAATAATGGACTTGATAATTTCGGCGACTGCGCTGATTGTTTTGGCTCCCCTATTCCTATTGATTGCGCTCGCTATTAAACTCAGCTCTCCATTGGCCCCAGTACTTTACCGTTTGAACTGGCTCGGCAAGAACAGCAAGCCAATCGTCGGGTACAAGTTTCGAACCATGATCCAGAATGCGGATCTACTGAAAGAGCAGATGCTCGTTTTCAACGAAATGCAGGGGCCCGTGTTCAAGATGCACAACGATCCCCGCACGACACGGCTCGGTCGCTTATTGCGTAAGTTCAGCCTTGATGAACTACCTCAATTGTACAGCGTACTGAAGGGTGATTTAAGCCTGGTCGGTCCTAGAGCTCCACTTCGAGAGGAAGCCGAAATGTTTGAGTTTTGGCAACGCCGCAAATTGTGCGTGAAGCCCGGCATCAGTTGCCTTTGGCAGATCAATGGCCGGAACGAGATTCACAGTTTCGATGAATGGGTGCGGCTCGACTTGCAATATATCGAGACTGCCTCTTTTCTGTCGGACTTGAGAATTCTTGTGCTCACGATCCCCGCAGTTCTCTCTGGTCGCGGGGCCTCGTAACTTGAAGCCGTAGTTGTCTTGCGGGATCCCAGCGTCAATTCAGCTCATCTCAAGGAAAATTGGCTACGAGGATGCATCTTCTCCTCAGTGTTGCGGTGACTGTGGTATCTTCTCGACGACGAAGCATGGAGCGAAAGTGCAATGTCCGTTCGTTACCATGCCACTGCTGAACCCACGACAAAGACCATCAAAGCATCATCGCAATCCAGGCAGCATACGCTGCTTGATTTCAATCTCTTGAGGAGCACTCATGATCCTAACTAGAACGCCATTTCGGCTCACTCTAGGTGGTGGTGGCACTGATCTGCCATCTTTCTATCACGAACATGGCGGATTCATCCTCGCTGCGGGAATAGACAAGTATATGTTCCTTAATGTGAATACGCCGATTGTCGATGACAAGATTCGCGTGAAGTACACTTCGTCTGAGGAAGTTGACCACGTCGAAGAGGTGCGGCACACATTAGCCCGCGAAGCATTGAAACTTACCGGCCTTGCTAATGGAATAGAGATCGTATCCCTGGCCGACATTCCCGCTGGGACGGGGCTGGGCTCCTCGAGTTGCTATCTGGTGGGGTTGCTGAGTGGGCTGCGCACATTACTGCAGAAACCGGTCGGGCCACAAGATCTCGCGGAGGAAGCATGTCACATCGAGCTTGAGATTCTGAACAAACCTATCGGGAAACAAGACCAATATATGGCCGCGTTTGGCGGGCTAACCTGTCTCTGGATCGAGCGCGACGGCACGGTAAAAGTTGAACGCCTCCCAGTCAGCACCGATCTGGTAAGCGCTCTGGAGCGCAATATTATGCTCTTCTATACACACTCTACGCGAGACGCGACGTCCATACTGGAAAAGCAAAACGAGGCCACGCTCAAGAAGGACGAGCAAGTGGTGAGGAATCTATTGGAAATCAAAGACATAGGAATTGAAATCCGCAAGGCGATCCTATCCGGCAACCTTCGGAGATTCGGCGAGCTGTTGGACGTTCATTGGCAATGCAAGAAGGGGCTTTCAAAGGGTATTACCAACAGTCAGATCGACGAGTGGTACGCGCTTGCAAAAAGCAATGGCGCCATAGGTGGCAAAATTTCTGGCGCCGGGGGAGGCGGATTTTTGATGCTTTATTGCGAGGACGACAGGCAGAGGTTGCGGGACGCCATGGGGAAGGCCGGATTGCGCGAGTTGCATTTTCGGATCGAATTTGAGGGTAGCAAAGTGGTGTTCGATATTGTTTCGAGAGATCAACGACTCGCTCATATCACACGTGTCCAAAACAACCATCACGACTTCACCACTGTCTCCGGCAAAGGCACAAGGCACCTTGTGGCCGGTGTTCGCGGATAAGAGCCTTGAACGTTTATACCAATTAATGAATACTCGAGATCGCTTGAGTTCGTTTAATCCGATTGAGGTGAAAGGAAATGCAAAGGAGCGTCTTGGTCACCGGCGTTGCGGGGTTTGTGGGCAGCAATCTGGCGAAGCGGCTACTCGACAGCGGGCACCAGTTGAGGGGAATTGACAATCTGTCGGCAGGCACGCTCGAAAATGTAGATCCCCGTGTCGACTTCCACTTAGTCGATATTCGCGATCCTGAAATCCACAACCTTTTTGAGGGAGTCGATGGCGTTTTTCATCTAGCTGCGAAGAACTGTTTGAGCGAATGCCTCAAAGATCCGCTGGGAGCAGCAAGCGTCAATGTTTTGGGAACCCTGAACATTCTGGAGGCGGCACGGAAAGCAAACGTGCGCAGGGTTATTTACGCGGACACCTCCGCCGAGTATGAAGGAATTGTGGATTTTCCAACGAAGGAAAGTAAGATCCGGCCCATTGGGGTTTACGCGGCCAGCAAGCACGGCGGGGCAACTTTTTGCGAGAGCTACCGCGAGCTTTACAAGATGAATATCACGGCCGTCCGTTATTTCAATGTTTACGGACCCGCTCAGGATTGGCGGCGAGTCGTTCCACCCGTCATGAGCGCATTCATCATTCGGATGCTGTCAGGGCAGCGGCCGGTGATTTATGGTACAGGAGAGAAACGGAGGGATTTCATCTACGTTGACGACGTAAATGATTTTCATCTCCTGGTTTTGGAGGACCCACTCGCGGATGGTCGAGTCTTCAACGTGGGCTCGGGGATCAATTTCTCTGTCAACGAAGTCTATGGACTGATCGAGCGGCAGCTAAAGACCGGCCTGCAGCCGATTTATGAGCCAGACCTGCCTGGAGAAGCCGAAATCACCTTGGCCGACATTGCGGAAGCGAGAAACCTTGGTTGGAGACCGAAAATCGATATCAACGAAGGTCTCCGATTAAGTATTGAGTACATACGCGAACGAGTCTTGACCGAACAACTTGGCGCCGCGAAGGCGTAGCCATGCCAGATCAGAGCAAGAACCCCCTACTGACTCTCGTTGCCGCGCCTGTAAGTGAGTATTGCAATACTACAATCGGTAAGTGCTACCGTCGGTTGGAATGGCAGTCCTATTCCCCAATCAAGAGATGAGAGTCGCGCGATGAAGAGAGGAGCAGTTTTTCTCGACCGAGATGGCGTGATCAACGCCTACGTCTACAATTCGGAATTTGGAACCGTCGATTCACCCGCACACCCTGATGATTTCGTTCTGCTGCCCGGAGCCGCACGAGCCATCGCAGAGCTTAATCAGACCGGGCTGCCCGTAATTGTGGTTTCCAATCAACCCGGAATCGCAAAGCGGAAGTTCAACTCGGCATTGTTGGCGGCAATGACCGAGAAAATGCATGTCGAGGCTCGAAGTGCTGGTGGCTGTCTCGATGCCGTCTATTATTGCTTGCACCATCCGCTAAGTGAATTGCCGGAGTATAAAGTCAATTGCAATTGTCGCAAACCGAGTCCTGGGCTGTTGATTCAGGCGGCCAAGGAATTGGACCTCGACCTCACCAAGTCGTACATGGTTGGAGATGGAGTGACGGATATTCTAGCGGGGGACAGCGCGGGAACGACGACCATTTTTATCAGCGCCCGGAAGTGTTATATCTGTGATGAGCTCGTCCGGCAGAACGCTAAACCGACTCTCATCGTAACTACTTTGTTAGAAGCGGTCAAAGACATCAGTTCTATGGAACGCAGCATCCAGGTGCCTCGCGACCACCTTGTTCTATCCCATTGTTTTAATTTCATGGAGGGCAAGTGAACGGGCACGCTTCCCATGCTGTCTGCGACTTCCGCAAGATCGCTCAAATCGAAGCATACGCCCCGTCGGACAATGTTTCCGAACTCACAGCGCGGGTGAACGATGAGGGCTGGGAAACGTGCTACGCCAACTGGCTTCGTGGCTCTCGGTTGAACGAAGCCGACATGGTCTTCGTTTTTTCCGTTGGCGGAGGTGACGCGAGGAAAAACATCAGTGCCAATCTAGTGCGAGCTCTCGAATACGCCCAGGAAGTTCGCGCCACCATTTGTGGCGTCGTCGGACGCGACGGAGGCTACACCGCCCAGGTCGCTGATGCCTGCGTACTCATTCCCGTCGTCAATCCCTCAGCAATAACTCCCCACACAGAATCCTTTCAGGCCATGATCTGGCATCTTTTGGTTTCCCACCCGAAATTAAGAGTCGCCGAGATGAAATGGGAATCCGTTCAATCTCCGGCAAAAGTATAGAGACCCACGATCCGATTTTGCGGCACAAGTTCCTCCCCGTAGAATTCTTTTCTCCTATTCGTGCAGGGATGGTCTTACTTTGTCCAATCGCCACAAAATCGTGAAAGCGGTAATTCCCGCTACGGGTGTCAAGGGCGAAGTAAAAGTAGACCAGTGGGGCGGAAGAATAACTAGGCCAGAAGAGGCGTGGGAGATCGGGGATTGGCCGGGCGTGCGGCGTCT
>WNGO01002928.1_pt1 | contig 17087 bp, 19 predicted proteins | sample 5400511 | NCBI WGS metagenome assembly WNGO01 (sample SAMN13153380, study PRJNA577476) | soil metagenome | isolation source: 20 cm soil or saprolite under Garry oak tree replicate 2 | place: USA:California | collected 2016-06-15 | reverse complement strand
AGTGTCGTATATTTTTGGTCCCATTTGCCTGCGATGCGGTAGCTCCGGTGCTCGTTGGAGTGATTGCCTTGGATGAGAGCGATGGTCGCGGGTTGTCCTTTTTCAACGATCGTCGGTGATATCTCGACCCAGCCGTCGTGGCTTGAAGCCGTTTGAGGAGAGAAGAAAATCAACCCGAAAAAAGTTATCGGAAGCAGCCTCGAAAATCTTTTCATCTTGTTTCTCCGGTAAAGAAGTACAGAAATTCATTTCTTATCCACGGCAAAAGTAAAATCGCCTTGGGTGACGTGGGTGTCCTTTGCCAATGCCTTCCAGAAAACGTGATACGTCCCAGGCGGCAGCGGCGTAAGATCCACTTCGAGCACGCTGGCGTCTGGGTCATTCACTCGGCTGTTCCCTTTATCCACTTGCTGTTTTGCCGAGTTGAACACTGTGATCGTGCTAAATGCCGGCTCCAGCTCGCCATCAAACCAGATCGTCACCTTTGAAGGTGAAAGAGCGACCGTCCAGCCAACTCTTGGATCCGAACGGACCGGAAAAGCATGCGCTTGGGCGAGTGTTTGAAAGAAAGTTCCGCTAAGTACCAGAGCGAAAAACGAACTCAGCGCTCTTTTCCCCAAAGGTTTCATTTGGGTGGTGGTGTGGGGCCGATAACTCCCCAGGGCGTCCAGGTAAAAATGTTGGGCAAAAGGTCGTCGATAAAGATGTGGACTAAGGCGTTTATACCGGCGTTCTTGCCTGAAACCTTGTTCATGGGTAATTGAGCTTCCAGCCCAAGTTCTACATATTTTCCCACCCAAATAATCCCAGGATTGACAAAGGCGGTGGTGAGCTTTTTTCCAGGACCGGACACCGGTGTTTCAAAGTTAAATTCTACGATCGGGAAAAGGTTGGCCAGGGGTGCCGGCAGACCGACATCTTTGACGAAGGATTGGAGGTAGGGGATGCTGTAATTGATGGCAAAGCCAAACGGGATCGTGGTTGGATGATGCTCGGTATCCTTTTCGATGTCACCATCTTCGGTAAATGTCGTTGTGAATGTTCGCCGCCGTGACGGGATGTTCACCTGCAGCTGAGCGTTGATTGCGAAAGGTCTTAAGTATTGAAGCGAATCGGGTAAGTCGCCCAGTCCTTTGCCGAATAATAGACCGGGGGCAAAGGTGCTGATTCTTTCAGCTACTCGTGCCGGCCCGATCCCTCCGACTTCCGCGTCAAACCCGGTGGTAAAGATGAATTCATGCTCGGGGCTTCTTGCCAACACATATTTGAAGCCGAATTCGGGGTTACCTGCTCCGGAAGTCGGTCGTCCGTCCGTTGGCTGTTGGAAGAGGTATTGCCAGCCAACTGAGAGGTCGAAATCGGGGGTCAGGCGTTTGGAAAACTCGGAACCGACGCTGGTTTCTGTCCCATCTGCATTTTTGCTCCCCTTGTTGACTTTCAGGAGATCCAATTCATCGGATACGAAAGGGTCATCTACTACCAGGGTTGCGGGGAAAAATCTCTTCCCGATGACGCCGTGCCCGTAGGTTTCGTTGGTGAGTAAAGAGATGCCGAAAAGCACGCCGAGAATGATAACCCAACACTGCTTCATAAACTCCTCCATAAAATTTGCGACCGCGCCGCAATATTGGTTTAGGGATTCGATTCAACCAAGATGCTGAAATCGGTCAGGCTAAAGGAGGAGCGCGGATTTGAAATGCGGTCGGAACAGGATTGGCACCGCTGTCGACCGAGTGGGAGACGGTGAGAGGACGGACTAAAATGGGCAGTGAGGCGAAGGTAACTTGCCAGGCAAAGCCGAGATGACAACGGCTTGCCGAGATTTGGAAGACGCAGTTCGAGTCGGTCGAGGAATGGCCATTGCGATCGGTGCTCGGATGCTCATGATCGGCATCGTGATGATGCGCTTGGGGAAACTGCTCGAAAAAGTGGTGTACCTGATGGGGCGTGCAGTAAATTAAAAAAAATAGAAAAGACGCGGCCCAGAACGCGGACGCACAGCGTTGGATCACTGATGCCGGTCGATGAGATGCTCGTTTCATCTGAGAACCAAGTGGAACGATTCTATACAGCCTGCGGAGAACGATCAAGCGCTTTATGTAGACGTTCGCAAAGGAAATGACGGCGCGGCGCGTTTGAGCGCTCAGTGCTCGTGGATCGGCGCCGGCTTCTTGCCGCGCGCATACATGCCTAGTTCGAGAGCGAAGAACAGCGCCGCCGACGTGAGCACGATGGTCGCGGCGGAAGAAATGTCGAAAGAAAAGCTCAAAAACATTCCCGTGCCGCCGCAAAACGCGCCGAGCAGCGGCGAGATGATCAGCAGGGTTTGAAAGCGCTGCGTCAAGTAGCGCGCGATCACCGGCGGGATCACCATGGCGGCGGCGACTAAGGTCACGCCGAGGATTTGCGTCGAGGCGAGCACGGTGACGGCTAGGAGCATAATAAAAAGAAGATCGATCTTGCCGGTGGCGACGCCGTAAGCCGATGCGACTTCGGGATCGAACGTAGAGAAGAGCAGCGGTCGACGGATCACGAAGAGCGCGCCGGACACGAGCAAAGAGATGAGAACCACAATCCACACGTCGGTCTGCGTGATGCCGAGGATATTGCCGAACAAGGCGGCTTCGATATTGCGCGTGAAACTTCGGTGGGTAGAAATGATCGCGACGCCCAAGGCGAAGCTCGACGTGGTGACGACACCGATAGCAGCGTCGGCGCCGACCCAACGGCGGTGGCTGATCCAGTGAATTAAAACGCCTGCGAAAAGCGCCCACAGCCCGCCGCCGACAAAAAAATTTATGTTCAGCACATAGCTGAGCACCGCGCCGCCGAAAATGGCATGGGAGAGGCCGTGGCCGATGTAGCTCATGCGCCGCAAGACGACATAGACCCCGATAAAGCCGCAGAGCGCGCCGACAACCACCGCGGCGATGAAGCCGTTACGAAAAAACTCGTATTCAAACGGAGCTAAGAAGGCCATTGAAGTTCAAATCGTTACTACGAGAAAAACTCCGGACAGTTTCAAATTATGTTTTTGGTCTTGGACGTTTTGAACGACTTGAACGATTGGAACGTTTTGAACACTCGTTTGGAATTAATTATGCGGTGCGTGGGGGCGTTCGCCGATCATCACCATGCCGTCTTGATGAAAAACGACGAGGTCGCCGCGATAGGCTTCTTTCAAAACTTCGGAATTGAAGATTTCGTTGGGACGCCCCTCGGCGATCAGCCGGTGGTTCAGGCAAACTGCCCAGGGTAAGTGGGCGGCCACCCAGTTCAAGTCGTGGGCGGTGAGGACGATAGCGACCCCTTCGTGATTGATCTCGTGGAGAAAGTGAATCACATCATCGCGTGAGCGAATGTCGAGTCCGGACGCCGGCTCGTCGAGCAGGATCAATTCGGGGTCGCCGAGGAGAGCGCGGCCGATGAAGACCGCTTGCTGCTGGCCGCCTGAGAGTTCTCGAATATGGCGATGACCCAAGCCGTCGAGATTCAGTCGCTCCATAATTTCGCGGAGTTTTTGTTTATCCTTCTCGCCGATGGCGCCGAACCAGCGACTCTTGACGAAGAAGCCCATGCCGATGACTTCCTCGACGGTGATCGGAAAATTCCAGTCGATGGTTTCCAGCTGCGGTACGTAGCCGATGCGTTCTAACGACGATCGTTGTAAATCCTGTCCACGCAGGAGTACTTTCCCCGAGGTCACCGGCACCATGCCGAGAATCGTGCGCAGCAACGTCGTTTTGCCGCCGCCGTTGGGTCCGACGATCGCTATAAACTGTCCCGGCCAGATCTTTAACGAGACGTTCGTCAGGGCCGGCGTGGTGCCGTAGCTATTGCTGACATTCGCCAGCTCCACGAGCGGGACGCCGGCGGCCTTGTGCCAGAGACGCTCTTCGACGTCGGATGGGTGCAGGCTCTGTGGGTCGCCGGGGCGATGATCGTGCGGATTTATCATTCTCAGTTCTTTCTCCGATAGTCGGCGCGCGAACCTGCGATCGGGGCCGGATCGATTTTCTTGAGCGCATCCGCCGAGCCGCCCAGTGCTTCGAACATAATCGTTATGTTTTCCACCATCATGCCGATGTAAGAATGTTGCGGATCGCCCGGTTTGCCCGGCAGCTCGTCGTCTCTGAGCTTGTCTATATATCTGCTTTTAGCTTCGCGCGCGATCTGCTCGAGCACGGGGCTCGGAAAAACTTCCGAGCCGAAGACCGCCGGAACTTTTTCCTTGCGGATCTGCTCGATTAATCGAATCACTTCTCTGGGGCTCGGATCGGCAAAGTCGGAAGGTTGTACTGCGCCGATCACTTGGAAGCCATAACGGCGCGCAAAATAGGGCCACGAGTCGTGATAAGTGAGCAGGCGGCGCTGGCCCGTCGGAATGGTTTGAATCGCGTCCTTAATCGCCTGATCGAGCGCTTCGAGTTTTTTTCTGAACTGCGCGCTATTTGTTTCATACGAGCTTTTGTTTTTCGGATCGACGCGAACCATCTCGTCGCGCACCAGATCCGCGTAGCGCATCGCGTATTCCGGATTCAACCAGAGGTGCGGATTGGGATGCCCCTGCGCTCTGGGGAAACTAAAGTCATAAATGTATTCGGCTTCCGTGATGGTTTTATCACCGAGCGAGTAGATCGGCGCCCCTTGCTTCAAGTTGGCTTGTGCCAGCTTGACGGTCGGAGTTTCAAGGTCGAGGCCGTTGAAAATGGCGAGATCGGCGTCACTCAGCAACTTGCTATCGGACGGTGCCGGTTCGAAAGTGTGCGAATTGACCCCCTCGGGGATGATGCCGGCGATATCCGCCCTGTCGCCGGCGACGTTTTCGACGATGCTCGTGATCGGCGCCACGGTCGTGACAATTTTTATTTTTTGTCCGGCGTCAGGCGCGCGGTTCGGTTCCTTTCTGCCGCAGCCGGCGCTCAGGCAAAGCCATGGCAGAGTCAATAGCAGTATAAGTTTCGCGCGCATGATTTCTTTATGCTTGTTTGAACCCGCCAAACACAGCGCGATTCTCGTCCTGCCAAAAACATTGCACATCCTTAAACCCAGCGCCGCGCAGCCACTTCATTTGATCCTCGATCGGCGGGCGGTGCCGATCGAAGTTTAAAAAGCAGCCGCCGGTTTTCACCAAGGGGAAAACATCTTCGTAGATGCGCTGAATGATTTTTGGCTCGCGAACGTTATGGATCGCGATCGACGAAACCACCGCTTCGAAGGGTCCTTTGAGCTTTTGGCTCCAGCGATGCTGGGCAAAATCGCAGAGAACGTACTTAAACCGCCCGGCGAGATTGTTCATGCGCTCACCGCCGAGCTTCGCCATCTCTTTCGAACCGTCCTGACAGACCGCGCTGGCGTTGGGAAATCGGTTTAGCAGAAATTGCGTGAGCGCCCCGTATCCCGCACCGAGATCCAGGATCTTGATCGGAAGTTTCCTATCAAAAGGAATGGTATCGGCGAGCAAGCGAAAAGGCTCTTGGCGATCCTTTTCTTTGGGATCCTGACCCGTTGCCCACTTCGAGACATAATCCGGTGAATCCCATTGATGGTGATCGTGTCCTTGGGAAGAATGCGATATGCTTGCCATGTTAAATCTCCTTTCTTTGTGCAAAGTGTTTAGTCATTTTTGCAGCCTGAATCGATAGACATAGGTGAACTCAGCCGGGACATTTTGACCGTCTCGTTGTGCCGGCTCGAAGCGCGATTGCTTGACGGCCTTGAGCGCTTCTTCGTCGAAACCTGCGCCGCCGGTTTTAATGATTTCCGCTCTGGTCACTTTGCCTTCGGCATCAACTTCGATTCGAAGCGCCACGTCGCTTTCCATTCCCATGCGTAGCGCCATCGGTGGATAAGACGCGCGGGCGGTTTGAATCGGTGTCGCCTCGCGATTGGTCCGAACTGGAGGTGTCGGTGCCGGCAACCCGGGCGCGCCCGAGCCGCGGCCAAGACCCGCGATCGCTGTGCCGGAGCCGCTGCCCGCGTTCTCGGAACCGGGCGCAACTCCGAAATCACCTGCAGCGAGATTACCCACTCCAGACGCGCTCCCGCCGCCTTCGACGCGGGATGTCTTGGGCGATGCAGGCGCTGGCGGTGGAGGCATTTTGCTCTCATCTGGTTTGGAAATGTCGTTCTTGGCCGATGGTTGTTTCGGTGGCTCGGTCTTTATCGCGTCTCCCGTACGCGAACGAATTGTTTTGTTGTCCTGTGTCGGATCTAATAGTGTGACCGAAATTAGATTTTGCTCCGGGAAATGGTTTCGTTGACCGATCAGCGCGGATGCCATCCCGAGCGCCGCAAGATGAATGAAGGTCGACGCCACGAGGGAAGGAGCGAGTGAAGAGTCTTTCGTCATCTTGCTACCCTGCGCTGGGCTGTTTCATGGGCGTGCGCAGCAACACCAGCAGACTCATGGCAATCAGATAGGAAGTCGAGATTACCGTGAACGCGGGGCCAAAACCGTAGTGGGTCATGACTCCGCCGGTGATCACCGTCCAGAATGGAATCGAAACGAAGCCGATAAAATAATAGAGACTAAAAGCCGCGTCGAAAAGGTCCTCGCCGACCAAATCGGCGAGCAAAGCCTGGGTCAGCGTCTGTCGCGACGTGACCGCGGCGCCGTAGATGATTAAATTAACGAACAGACCGGCGGAAATATTCTGCTGCCAGGCAAGCCAGAGGGTGCACAGAGCCGACATCAACAAAGACGCTTGAATCACCAGCTTGCGGTTGAAACGATCCGAGATCCAGCCCCAGACAAACGGCCCAATCAGGCTCCCCACCTGGATAAACGTGAAAAGAAAAGCGCCGTAGGTGATGCTGATATTAAAATCGCGGACGAAGTGAGGAATGATGTAAACTTCGTTGATGTCTTGGCCACGTCCCGCCGCACCGGCCATAAAAACCAGCGAGACCAACAGAATATTTTTGTCCTTGAAGCAGGCTTTATAAGCTTGCCAGCCAACCGGCGTCGGCCGAGATTTCTGCTGATCGAAAGACGGCGTGCGCAGGGTGTCGCGAAAAACAAAACAGATGATTCCCATCACCGTCGTGATGGCGCCGACCGCCCAAAACACGCCGCGCCAACCGATGTAAGTGACCATCACCGCCGCCAGCAGCGGCGCGAGCAGACTGCCGATTTGTCCCGAGGTCGAATGAAACGCCAAAGCGCGGCCGCGCGCGACGCCGAAATGGCTCGCCAGCATGCTCGATCCCACCGGGTGCTGCGGGCTGGAGCCGATGCCGCCGATCAAGCGCGCGGTGAAAAAATGATTGAAGTTCGAGGCGAAGCCGGTGGCGGCGACGGAAAGTCCAAGAACGCAATTGCCAAGGCCGAGAATCACGCCGCGTCGAACATACGGCACGACGAAACCGTAGGCCGCCTGAAAGACGCTGCCGAGAGTGTTATACACGGCGGCGAGCGAAGCGATCGCGATATAGCTCATGCCCAACTCTTTCATCATCAGTGGGTAGATCACGCCGAGCATAGCCGACTGAAAATGGTTGACGAAATGGGCGCCGCAGACGATGCCGAAAATCGTTGCGCGCGCGGTGGAGCCTTCTTGTAAATTGGTGTCGTTGATCATAAGCGTCGAAAGTTTTTCATCGAAGCCAAAACTGCTACCACAGATGTATCGTGAATCCAGCTTTGATCGTCAACGGTTCGCCGGGCGTAAAATGAATGTCGCTGACCGGCGCGCCTTCGGTCCTGAGTTGCGAATCGTGAAAAAATTGCGCGGCGCGCCATTTCTTATTGGCGATATTGATGATCGAAAAAAGGAATTCGTAACGCTGCCATTTGTATTTGGCCAGCAGATCAAAAATCGTATAGCCATGGATCGTCGAAGTCCGTTGCTCATCGCCCCAGCGATCCCCGACCGAGCGCATTTGAATCCTGCCTTCGAGCCCGGAGGCGTGACGGGCCGTAAGTCCGCCGTAAGCCAGGAAACGGGGAGCCAGCGGCACGGCGTCGCCAGTTTTGACAAATTTGGCCCAAGTGTAAGACGTATCGAGATCGGCGCTGAGCCAGTCGAGAATTTGATAGCGAAACTCTCCCTCGATGCCCTGGCGCTGAGTTTTTCCTTTAGGCTCGGTTGTGCCGTCGTCGCCTGCCCACACCAGCTCGCTGTCGAGATGCAAGCGCCAATAATCGACGGCGACGTCGAGCCGGTCGAAGAGCTTGGTTCTGAAACCAAGTTCACCACCGAGGGCGCGCGGCAGCACGGGCTTGTTGCCCGTGTTGGAAACCACATCGCGGGCATCGTTGCTGTGGTAACCGCCGCCGAAATTGACGTAGATCTCCGAGCGCTTCTGCCAGCGGTTTTCAGTGAAGGGCGAGAGAATCACGTTCAGCTTCGGATTGGCGATAAAACCCTGATCGCGTCCATTGATCGAACCGGTGCTCGGATCTGTCGGGGTGCCGTCGTCGCGCACGCTAAAAAAAAACTTGTCGAGCCGAATACCGATTTGACTTCTGAGCCACGACGTTGGCCGGATCTCCTGCTGTGCATACCAGGCAAAACTATTTTCTTTGATGAACGAGTCGGTTGTCGTGCTTAAGCGTTGGCGCCGGACGTCGTGGAACAGCCCGACATGAGCGAAGTCGCTGCGGCTCGAAAAACCGACGAGGGTTTCGTTGGGGAAGCCAAATAGCGAGTAATTACGCCGATAATTGAGATAACTGCCGCCGAGAATCCGTTTGTCGGTTTGCTCGATCTCGTCGCCGTTGACGGGATCGTCCATAAAGAAGGTGAAGTTAGAAAACAGGTCGAATTTGTAATAGGAAAGCCACGCCTGGCCGTTCACCGATTGTTGCGCATCAGCCCAGTTGTACTGCAGATTGACGTTGTGACGTTCGGTCTTGCCGCCTTCGCTGTTGTCGATAGCGTCGAATCGTCCTAGATCCCCCGCTCTCACCGCGCGCGCGGGAATCTCGCCTGACCCGTTCCAATAACTCTTAAAAAAAGTGCCGAGCAGACTAAGATTAGAGTTCGCATTGGATAGAAGCGTAAACTTCGACATCACATTGAAGCGGTTGAAATTCTCCGGATTCTTAAACGGACCGAGATCGTGAAACGCTTCGACGCCAATAAACGGCATGAGCGGAGTACCTTCCGGCGGTGACAGAATTCCCAGATAGCGCTGCTGGTTGTAGCTGCCGCCTGTGATTGTGAATGTCGTGTCCTTGTCGCGCCGCTTGGTGATGATGTTGACCGCTCCCGCCGTGTTGAAATCACCGAACTGTACGAAGTACGGCCCTTTGTAAACTTCGACGTGATCAACCATCTCGGGAATCAGCCAATGGAGATCGGCATACCCTTGACCGTGGCCATGACTTGGAAAGTTGACGGGAATCCCATCGATAAATATTGCGACATCCGTGCCGTGATCCGCGTCAAACCCGCGGAGGAAGATCTGATCCGCTTTACCGCCGCCCTGGTGCTGAGCAATGAAGAGACCCGGCACCAATCGAAGGATGTCGCTGGGAGTCGTGGTTGGCCGAAGCTCGAAATCCTTTTGTCGAAGCGTTTGTTCCGTGGCTGCGGAAGTCGGCTGTTGGCCAAAGACGTACACTTCGACGGCCTGATCGGCGGCCCACAAGCTAAATTCGGCATCGGCCAGCACTGCCAGGAGAGCGAGGATCGCCACGATGATTCCCGAATCAACCGGCTATAATAGTAACAATCGCAATTTCGTGTTACCCAATTACAAAAAAATTTAGTGCTTCATCTCCGGCGTCGTGGTCACGAGCTTGCCATTCTGCACGCCTTTGGTGGCGATAAGCTTGCCGGCAACTTCGTGGACTTTGTCCGCTCCGCCGCGCACGACAATAACTTCCAGACAATTATGCGCGTCGAGATGAATATGCAGGCTTGCATTTACGACGACGCTGGCGCGATGCTGCATATCCGCTAGGACATCGCTTAGATGGTGCGTCCGGTGATCGTACAATAAGCTAATGACACCGACGACTTCTTCGTCGCCCTTGCCGACTTTTTTTTGAATCAAGTGATCGCGGATCAAATCGCGGATTGCCTCCGAGCGATTCTCGTAGCCGAGGCCGTCGATGCTTTTATCGAAGGCTTCGAGCAGGTCGTCTTCCAGCGAAACACCAAAGCGAGATAAATGATGCATGGCTGAGCCAGAAACGTTATGTAGCACGAAGTTGAATTTCGTGTCAATATCTTGGAGTTGGAAGCCCTCCATGCGTGTGTTACGTCTAAATTCGGTGAAGCAACGTGGATTCGGACACTTCTTTCTACTTCTTATTGTTCTAGTGGCGGGCTGCGGGCGCAACCAACGGATGGATACGGTCTATTTCCAGCGTTGCATAAGTTGCCATGGAAGTAGCGGGCGAGGTGATGGCCCGCTGGCAGTGAGTTTGCCGGTACGCCCTCCGGATTTTCGCGATACGGTACAGCGAAAAAGCAACTCGCAAATCAGGCGAATCATCGCTGAGGGACGCGGCATAATGCCAGCGTTTGAGCCCGCCCTGCGTCCTGCTGAAGTCACGGATATGCTGCAGATGGTGCGATTTCTGAGCCGCGAAGGGCGGGATTTAGCGTGGTGGGAGCACTTCGACACTTTGGTCGTCGCGCATTGCAATATTCCTTGGGAAACAGTGCTTGGCTATGACGAACCGGCGGAAGAGAGAAAACCATAGGTCGATGAGTTGGCGCGCTTCGTGCGCGATCATCATTCTCCTTGCACTCGCTGTTACAAGCGTAGCAGCCGGCGCAACCAAGGACGATTCTGCGCCAGCGCGTACGCAACGGCGCGCACTGCGGGTGCCGATTGCCGATTTTGCGCTTACCGATCAGAACTCCACTCCGTTCGAATTCAAAAATCTAATGGGCAAGGTTGTGATCGTTGCATTTGCCTACACCACCTGCCCCGATGTCTGTCCGTTGATCACAGCGTCCTTGCGCCAGGTACAAATCGGGCTCACGAAAGAAGAGAGCAAAAAGGTTCAGTTGCTTACGATTACCACCGACCCGGAAATTGATTCACCAAAGGTTTTGACAGCATACGCAAAGCGTTATGGGGCTGAGTTTGACAACTGGTCGTTTCTCACAGGAGAAGTAACGGCGCTGAAAAGGATTTGGAAAAACTTTGGGGTCGGAGTGCAGCGGAAGGGGCGAGGGCTCATCGAGCACACACCCCTCACAGCCGTCGTCGATAAGCAGAAGCTAATGCGTTTTGGCTACATAGGACCCTCGCCCGATCCGAAGGCCGTGCTTGCGGATATCCGCGAGCTGCTATCGGAGCGCTAGGCTGCGCGCGTCATCCGCTCTCGCTGCTTGCGTATGGCAAAAAGCTCTGCGCGTTTGGCTATCGCTTCAAATGGACGCGATGATCGTTTGACGCGCGGAACGCGCCATCGGCTTGACAAGAGAGGAGGTTAAAACTAAACTCGAACATGAAGTTTTGTGGTATACATCACGATGGCTTTCCACAATATTGAACAGCTGGAAGCGACGATCAACCGCCTCCTCGAAACCCATGAGCGGGTTAAAACGGAAAAAGAGGCGATCGAAAAAAAACTGCAACAAAGAGAGAGTGAGTGGCATCATTTGAAGGGCCAGATACGGCAATACGAACGGGAGCGGATCGAGTTCAGAGAAAAACTGGACAGGATCATCGGTCAGGTAGCGAGTTTGAACCTGACTGACTAGGGCGCGGCATGGCGATGAAAAAGGCATTGGACGTCGAAATCCTCGGACAAAAGTTCACTATTAGCAGTGACGCCGAGGAGGGCTATATGCTCAAGGTCGCGGACTATGTGGACGGCAAGATGCAAGAGTTGATGCGCGCTTCAAAACCCGTGGCAAAATCCAACGTCGCGATGTTGACGGCACTCAATATCGCGGATGAATATCATCGATTGAAAGATACGCACGAAGCGATTTTAACCAGATTGGACCAGCTGTCCAAGAAACTTTCTATGACATTGGCTGAAGATGGATGAGCCTTTTAACCGGGCGATCCATTTTCACGGAAGCGATTTGGAGTGAGGGAACTTTAACTGAGGTGGCGTGGAAAGATGAGGGGATGGAGAAAGACGTTGCAATGAATCTGATCCGGTGGATTCTTCTGTTCTTCGATGCGCTAAGGCTACGGCAGCCCGTTTCGAAAAGTCCTAGAATGCGAATGGATATACCGTTGACACTGACTAGGGTAGTGCCCATCCCCGTCCACTGCGGGGAGCGAACATCGAGGGGGCCGACTTCGCCGAATCGCCGGTCAGATCTTTAGCCACACACCTCTCCATCCATAAATTCTTCTCTCGCCTCTTCTGACTGCTCTGGGTGTTTATGCAAGGAGCCGTTTTGGAGGAGTCTAAAAGCACGTTGCGCCGAGCGATTCTCACTCGGCGCCGATCGCTCTCGCCGGAAACTTTTCGGTCCTGGAATCGATCGATTCAAACCAAAGCGCTTGGGTTTCCATATTATCTATCCGCCGAAGCCGTGACGCTTTATAGCCCGATCGAAAACGAGGTCGGCACCGATGCGATCTTGGCGGATGCTTTAGCGCGCAAAAAGCAGGTTTTTTATCCACGAGTTGATAATCAAGAGTCGGCTTGGTTCTTTGAAATATCGTCCGCAACCGACCTCCGCGCCGGGCGCTTCGGCATCCCCGAACCCGCCCCTATCAGGGCTTTATCGGTCGCGGATCGGATGGGCAATCTGATCGTCTTTGTCCCCGGGGTGGCATTTGATCTCGGCGGTCAGCGGTTAGGTCGCGGCGGTGGCTGGTACGATCGGATGCTCGACGGATTGAAAAACCATGGCGTCTTCGTCGGGTTAGCTTTTGAATTCCAGGTCGTCGATCGTCTGGCAACAGCCGTGTGGGATCAAACAGTTCATTACGTCATCACGGAGAAACGAGTCATCGACTGCGGTGTTTCGACGCCGTAGCGAAAATTGGTCAGTTCTGTGATTTGAAAGGGGGTGCTCTCATTGGATCCGAGTTTGTTATTTGGAGTGGTTGGTTTGGTTGGCGGGATTTTACTCTCCTTCGGGATCGTATGGGTGCGCGCCAAGCAGGCGCGCGCAGAAACTGAAGCGGCGCAAAAAACCGCCGCGCGAATTTTGGAAGAAGCCAAGAAGGATGCGAGCACGATCAAAAAAGAGGCGGAACTTCACGCCAAGGATAGCGTGCTCAAGGAACGGGCTGAGCTTGAAAAGGAGGTGCGCGATACTCGCCGCGAGCTGCAGAATCAGGAACGGCGGTTAATCAGCAAAGAAGAAGGAATCGACAAACGTCTCGAGTCACTGGATAAACGCGAAAGCGAGCTGGGGAGACGCGATCAGGGCTTAAAGGCGCGCGACAAAAGTCTCGATGAGCAAGCTGCGGTGTGCGAGCGGCAGGTGGATGAAGCGAGAAAACAGCTCGAGCAAGTCGCGGGTTTGACGAGGGAGGAAGCGAAAAGAAATTTGATCGATCAAATGGTCGAAGAGGCGAAGCACGAATCGGCGAAGCGCATTCGGGTGATCGAAGAGGAGGCCAAGGAAGAGGCGGTCCGAAAGGGTCAGAAGATCGTTGCTTTGGCGATCGAGCGATTGGCGGGCGATTTTGTCGCCGAACGCTCGGTCACGGTATTTCCTCTTCCGAATGATGAGCTAAAGGGAAAGATCATCGGGCGCGAGGGACGCAACATTCGCGCGCTCGAAGCGGCGACCGGCATTGATTTGATCGTCGACGATACGCCGGAAACCGTGGTGATCTCCGGTCACAATCCGATTCGCCGTGAAATCGCACGGCTGTCGTTGGAAAAGCTGGTTTCCGACGGGCGGATTCATCCCGGCCGGATCGAGGAAGTGGTGCGCAAGTCGGAGCAGGAGCTCGACGAGGCGATCAAAGAAGCCGGTCAGAAGGCGATTTTCGATGTCGGGGTGCATGGTGTTCACCCGGAAATCATCAAATTACTCGGCCGGCTCAAATACCGCTACAGCTATGCGCAAAACGTTCTCCTTCATTCGATCGAAGCTGCATTTATCTGTGGCGCGATGGCTGCGGAATTGGGCTTGAATGAGAAGCAAGCTCGTCGCGCCGCGTTGCTCCATGACATCGGCAAGGCCGTGGATCACGAAGTCGAAGGATCGCATGCGATCATCGGCGCCGAGCTTGCGCGTAAGTACGGCGAATCGCCAAAAATTGTTAACGCCATCGCCGCGCATCATGAAGACGTGAGGGCGGAGACGATTTTAGCGCCGTTGGTCGATGCCGCCGATGCGCTTTCCGGCGCACGGCCGGGGGCGCGGCGCGAAATGATGGAAACCTATACCCGGCGCCTGGAAGAACTGGAGAAGATCGTCAATGCCTTTAAAGGCGTGGAGAAATCTTACGCGGTTCAGGCGGGTCGAGAAATTCGCATTATGGTTCAACATGATCTGGTTTCCGACGATGAAGCGGCGCGCATGGCACGTGAAATTGCGCGGAAGATCGAAAATGAAATGACCTATCCGGGCCAGATCAAGGTCACCGTGATTCGCGAGATGCGCGCGGTCGACTACGCGAAATGAGATGAGAGGTTGCGTCTGAATGCGGGTTTTGATTCTCGGAGATGTGGTCGGGCGTCCGGCTCGGCGTGCTGTGCGCGACCTCGTCCCGTCGCTGCTTCAAAGTGAAAAGATTGACCTGGCAATCGCCAACGCGGAAAATGCCGCCGGCGGAATGGGCGTCGATATCAAAAGTGCCAAAGAGCTCCTTTCCGCCGGCGTGCACGTACTGACCTCCGGCAATCATATCTGGAAGAAAAAAGAGATCTATGCGTTTTTGGACGAGCACGAAAACCTGATTCGACCGGCGAATTTTCCGGCAGGCGCCCCCGGAAGGGGCTGGTGTTTGTGGCGGCAAAATAATTTTAAGGCGCTGGTTGTTAACCTTCAGGGTCGCGTCTTCATGCCCAATCACGTTGACGATCCATTTCGCAGCGTTGACGAGATTCTCAAGGAGCATAGCGGGCATGCGCCCGTTGTAATTGTTGACATGCATGCCGAAGCGACATCGGAAAAGAGCGCCATGGGGTGGTATCTCGATGGGCGCGCGTCAATCGTTTACGGTACTCACACGCATGTGCCGACGGCGGACGAACGAATTCTTCCAGGGGGCACGGCGTATATCACCGACGTCGGCATGTGCGGCCCGCTTGATTCCGTCATAGGCATGGAGCGGGAAATCGTTATTCGAGGCTTCATCAGCCAACTGCCGCGTCAATTTGAAGTGGCGCAGGAAAATGTTGTGCTTCAAGGAATCGTGGTTGACGTCGATGAAAAGAACGGCCGGGCAAGAGAGATTCGCCGATTACGAGTTCATTGGCAACCAGCCAACGGATGATCCGATGATCGATCTTCAGACCCAGCTATCACTCATCCAGCGCGGCGCCGTGGAGATTCTTCCCGAAGAAGAGCTCCTCGCAAAGCTCAAGAAAGGGCGTCCGCTTCGCGTCAAAGCGGGATTCGATCCGACCGCGCCGGATCTGCATCTGGGTCATACGGTGCTCATTCAAAAGATGAAACAGTTCCAAGATCTCGGGCATGAGGTAATTTTTCTCATCGGTGATTTCACCGGGATGATCGGCGATCCGACCGGTAAATCCGAAACGCGCAAACAATTGACTTCTGAAGAAGTCACCGCAAACGCCGACACTTATAAAGCGCAAATTTTTAAAATTCTCGATCCAGAGAAAACCGTCGTCGAATTCAATCACCGCTGGATGGAAAAGATGGACGCTGGATCGATGATCACGTTGGCAGCGAAGTATACGGTTGCCCGTATGCTCGAACGCGACGACTTCAAGCAGCGCTATCAAACACAGCAATCGATCAGCATTCACGAATTTCTTTATCCGTTGATTCAGGGTTATGACTCCGTCGCTTTGAGAGCCGACGTAGAATTGGGCGGAACCGATCAACGATTTAATTTGTTGATGGGACGCGAGCTGCAGCGCGAGTACGGCCAGGAACCGCAGGTTGTGCTCACGATGCCGCTGTTGGAGGGATATACCGACGGTGTCCAGAAGATGAGCAAGTCACTGGGAAACTACATCGGCATTACCGAAGCGCCAGAAGAGATGTTTGGCAAGATTATGTCAATTTCGGATACCTTGATGTGGCGCTACTATGAATTGCTCAGTGACAAGGATCTCAAAGAGATTCAGACGCTCCGAACGCAGGTCAAGGAGGGCTCGCTTCACCCGATGGAAGCGAAGAAATCCCTCGGCAAAGAGATTGTTGGGCGCTTTCACGGCGCGGCTGCGGCCGACATGGCGCGAGAATATTTCGAGACGAGATTTCAGAAGAAAGCTACGCCGAGCCTGATCCGACAACATTTTTCGGCACCGGAACCGATTTGGATTTGTCGGCTCGTGGTCGATTTGAGTTTTGCAAAGTCGACCACTGAAGCGCGGCGCTTGATTTCTCAAGGGGCGGTGAAAGTCGATGGTAAAGTGATCAAGGACGTCAATTTTCAGTTCCAACATCCCGCGCATAATATTCTCGAAGTGGGAAAAAATCGGATCGCGCAGGCAGATAAAAATTCGTGAGAAATTGTTTGTGATCGGTATTGACAAAGCAGGACCTTTTACTTATAAAGATCTTTCGCTCGCTAGGAGCGACCCATCTGGTCTTTGAAAACTAAATAGTAGCAACTGCCATTTATAAGCAGTGACGGTTTAGGGTTTCCGTAAAGCCTTGAGCAGCTATCACACTTAACAGTCAATCCTCCACCTAACGGTGGATTGAAAGATTTAACTGGAGAGTTTGATCCTGGCTCAGAACGAACGCTGGCGGCGTGCCTAACACATGCAAGTCGAACGAGAAAGGGACTTCGGTCCTGAGTAAAGTGGCGCACGGGTGAGTAACGCGTAGGTAACCTGCCTCTAAGATTGGGATAACCTGTCGAAAGACGAGCTAATACCGAATAAGACCACAGTTTCTTCGGAAACAGAGGTCAAAGGTAGCCTCTATTTATAAGCTATCACTTAGAGATGGGCCTGCGCACCATTAGCTAGTTGGTAGGGTAACGGCCTACCAAGGCAAAGATGGTTAGCTGGTCTGAGAGGATGATCAGCCACACTGGAACTGAGA
>WNGO01001327.1_pt1 | contig 17104 bp, 11 predicted proteins | sample 5400511 | NCBI WGS metagenome assembly WNGO01 (sample SAMN13153380, study PRJNA577476) | soil metagenome | isolation source: 20 cm soil or saprolite under Garry oak tree replicate 2 | place: USA:California | collected 2016-06-15 | reverse complement strand
CGAGGCCGCCGGCGTATGCGGAGAAGCCTTTGAAACGCAACACTACAAGCCCGTAAACGACAACGCCCCACGTGATCGACGGCACGCCGTTAAGCACGTCGGCGACAAAGCGCAGCATCCAATTCACGCGGGCTGTCCCGTATTCGGCCAAATAAACGCCGCCCAAAACGCCAATGGGAATTCCAATGATCGACGCGAGTGCGAGAAGCTCCAGCGACCCGACAATTGCGTTCACCATTCCGCCGCCTGCCTCACCAACTGGCTTCGGCAAATGCGTGAAAAAAGCCCAGTTCACTGAGCTCGCGCCGTTGACGAGAAGATGAAAAAAGACCAAAGCCAGTGGCGCGATCACAAGCAACGCGGAAACAAAGGTGGCTGTCGAAGCCAGCGCATTCTTGACATTGCGCCAGCGATGATTGTCTGCTTGGCCGGAAAGCATGGTCATTGCACGGCGCGCGTTGCCGATGTTGTCGTCATGGTTTTGAGAAGAAGTTGGGCGATCAGGTTCACCAGAATCGTAACGCCGAAAAGCACCAGCCCGATCTCAAACAACGCTTCAAGATAAATGTCGCTGGTAGCTTCGGTGAACTCGTTGGCGATCACGCTGGCAAGCGTGTAGCCGGGCTTGAAAAGTGAGGCTGCGATCTGCGGCGTGTTGCCGATGACCATCGTGACCGCCATCGTTTCGCCAAGCGCGCGCCCGAGACCGAGAATAACGGCGCCGAACAATCCTTTCCGGGCATAACTCAGAACCGCAATCCGTGTCACCTCCCAGCGTGTCGCACCCAGTGCGTACGCGGCCTCGCGTTGCAAGTCTGGAACGCTGCGCAGAATCTCGCGCGAGACCGACGTGATGATTGGCAGAATCATAATGGCGATGATAATTCCGCCCGCAAGCATGCTGGTTCCGTAGATCGGCCCGCTGAAGAATGGCGTCCACCCGAACAACCGTTTGAGCAATGGAAACGGATAATCTCGCAACCACGGGACCATGACAAAGATGCCCCATAATCCGAGGATTACGCTTGGGATTGCCGCCAGCATTTCAATCAAGGAAACCAGTGGCTGGCGAAGCCAGAGCGGCGCAAGTTCCGTCAGATAAACCGCAGTCGCGATGCTCAATGGGACGGCGATGAGCAGCGCAATCAAGGAAGAAACCAGCGTTCCGTAAATAAACGGAAGCGCGCCAAATTGCTCCGCGACCGGGTCCCAGGTGGATGTCGCGAGGAAATGGAACCCAAACTTTTGGATGGCCACCTTGTCTCCAAAGCGGGAGGGGGGCGCCATCGCGCGCGCTACCGACCGCGGATCATCCGGTGCGACTGCTGGACGTAGGGCGACCTCCATGTGCGCTTACATTACAGCTTGATCTCGTCGATCCGTTTCAGGACGCGTTGCTGAACGCTCTCCGGCAGGGGCGCATATTGGAGGTCCTTGGCCATTTTTTCGCCATCTGTCAGCGACCATTTCAGAAATTCCACCAGCTTCTTTCCTTTGGCTGCATCCTTCTGCTGCTGGTAAACGAGCAACCAGGTTGCACCGGCGATTGGATATGCACCTTTGCCCGGCGCGTTCGTCATCGAGAAACGGAAGTCGTCCGGAATATCTGCCGTGGCCAGCGCGGCGGTCACCGATTCGAGCGTAGGCTTCACAAATTCTCCAACTGCGTTCTTGATCTCCGCATAGGGCATCTTGTTTTGAACTGCGTAAATCAACTCGACGTAGCCAAGCGCGCCCGGGGTTTGCTTGATCTGACCGGCCACCCCCTCGTTGCCTTTGCCACCGATACCAGTCGGCCAGTTCACCGAGGTATTTGTGCCCACCTTCGTCTTCCATTCTGGACTGATTTTGCTTAGGTAGTCTGTCCAAATGTAGGTCGTCCCGCTGCCATCGGAGCGGTGGACCACCACAATCTCCTGATCGGGCAACGTGACTCCAGCGTTCAGCGCCTTAATCTCTGGGTCATTCCATTTTTTGATTTGCCCTAGAAAAATTCCGGCGATCGCGTCCGCATCGAGCTTCAACGCGGGATTTCCCTGCAAGTTGTAGGCGACTACATCCGCGCCCGCCACTGTCGGAATGTGCAGAAGTTTGCCCGGTGCCTTCGCCAGATTGTCGTCACTCATCGGCCCATCCGATGCGCCGAAGTCGACCGTCTGAGCGAGAATTTGTTTTTGGCCTCCGCCCGACCCAATCGATTGGTAATTAAAGCGCACAGATGGATCAACCTTCGCGTATTCATCGAACCACTTCGAATAGATCGGATAGGGGAACGTTGCGCCTGCGCCGTTAATCATCATCTGTGCTGAGGCGGTCGCACTTATTCCGATCAAGAGCACGATCGCCAGAATTTTGCGGCTAAATCTGAGAGATTTCATACTTCTCAGCCTCCCGCAGCGCGCGGCGAAGCGTCAAAATCTTTAATGTTACTTTTGTGTGACAGCGGTAGGTGTAGTCGCTTCGCTGTGCGAAGCGCTGCCCCGGAGTGCTACCAGTGACGTGCGTTGCGCCGCCCACAGGGCGGCGGCTACAAACGCGCGGGCAAGATCACGCGGATAGTGGTTCCTTTTCCGAGCTCGCTCTCGGCTTCTACACGGCCGCCGTGCAATTGGGCGATGTGTTTCACAATCGCGAGCCCGAGACCGGTACCGCCAAGCTCGCGGCTGCGTGCCTTGTCAGCACGATAGAAGCGCTCGAAAATCCGTGGCAAATCATCTTTGCTAATCCCAATCCCATTATCGGTCACGCTGAGCACGATCTCAGGACCGCGCTGGACCGCTCGCAAACGAATCTCTCCGTTCTCACGCGAATATTTCAGGGCGTTATCAAGCAAATTATAGAGAACTTCATGCAGCCGGGTTTCGTCCGCGCGGATCGTCCGCGCATCCGGCGAAAGATCGACAACTACTTTCAGTTGCTTCTCCGCCAACTTTTTTTCCCAATCGCGAATGACGCTCTGGAACAATTCCGCCAATTGGACATCGCTGAATTGTAAACCCGCGCTACGCGACTCTAAGTGGGCGAGGGTAAGCAAATCATCGACCAGCAATCCGAGCCGCTTGGAATGCCGTTCCATCACCCGCAGGATGCGCGACAATTCTTTGTCCGACGTTTGGGGATTATCCAGCAACGTCTCGATGTATCCGCGCAAGATCGACAACGGCGTGCGCAACTGGTGCGAAACATTCGCCACAAAATCCCGCCGCACCTTATCGGTTTGTTTGAGCTGCGTTATGTCGTGAAATAGGACTACCGCGCCAGTTGTTAGACCCGCATCGTCCTTCACTGGGACAGCACTGATTTCCACATCGCGTTCGGAATTCGTTTTCGAATCAGCACGAACCAATTCGCTCTGCATCGCCTTGCCAGTCCGCAGTGTTTCCGCGATCAGCCGATCAACCGTGGCCTCGCGAACAACGTCGAGTAGTGGCGCTCCCAATGAGATTTCTGGCAGACCGAACAGTTTCCGAAAAGCTTGGTTGACCAAAGTTACGCGCAGACTCTTATCGACCACGAGCAGACCATCCTGCATCGCGCGGAGGATTGTCTGCGTGCCGGATTCGCGTCCTGCGATCTGGCGACCAAGCTCCTGCTGGCGCGCAAAAATATTCTCCAGCGCCAGGCCAACGCGTTTCGATTCGGGCCCGCCCCCGACCAGGAAGGTGCGCGGATGTTCATTCCCGACAATTTGTCTGACGAGCTGCTCGATTTGTCGCCACGGCGCGACCCATTTTTGCCAGACAACCACCGCCGTCACTGCAAATAGGATGCAGATTACACCCAGAAACAGCCACGACATCACGCGTCAATTTTCCCGCAGTCGATAACCGAAACCGCGCACGCTTTCGATCACATCGGCAGCTTTCCCGAGTTTTTTTCGCAAGCGGCGCACGTGCGTGTCCACGGTGCGCGTATCGATGACACTTTCGTAGCCCCACACATCATTGAGCAAACGGTCGCGCGCCTGGACCCGGCCGCGTCGCTGCACGAGCGTCCGCAAAAGTTTAAATTCAAGACTGGTGAGGTTGACCCGCTTTCCGTTGACCGAGACTTCGTGGCGCGCCGCATCAATCACAATCGGACCGACCGCCAGATGTTCTTCGTCTTCTTTCGTATCGGCTCGGCGCATTATCGCTCCGATACGTAAAACCACTTCGCGCGGACTAAACGGTTTCGTCACATAATCGTCGGCGCCAAATTCCAAGCCCACTATCCGGTCGATCTCTTCGGCCTTGGCTGTTAACATCATGATTGGGATTTGGCGCGTTGCAGGATCGCTTTTCAGAATTTTGCAGATCTCCAGCCCAGGCATTCTCGGCAGCATGAGATCGAGGATAATGAAAGCCGGTTTTTCACTGCGCGCCTTATCCAATCCAGCAGCACCATCGGTTGCCGTCGCGAGCGTGTACCCTGCCTTGCGCAGGTTGAGCGTCAGAAGATCGACGACGTCGCGTTCGTCTTCGATGATCAAAATCGTTTTGCCGGGCGCCGGTTCCATTCGCAGCAACTCTATCGCCGAAAGTACCTCAATTTGCCAGCACCAGGATTTTCAGCGCCGCTTTTTTTGGTCGAGGCCCGCGAGAATTTCTGTAAACTGAAAATCATCTTGCCCATGCTATGCACAGTTAGCCTAACCGGCCTCGCGTGGGCAATCTGCTCCTGATGATTAATTTGCCGCAGGCATGATCCCCAATGGTAGGCATAGACTACGTAGATATGGCATACCGATGCAATGACTAACGTGGGATCGCACCGCAATAGTGCTTGGGATAGCTTTGCTGTTCTCGCCCTGATTATTACCTTTTTGCTTCGTTACGCGCCATTTCTAGCGTCGAGGCTGCTCTTTGGCCCTTTTATGGACAATGTCTACATCTATGGGCCTATATTTTCCGAGGTCTCGCGCCTGGCGTCGTCTGGCGCAGTTCCGTATTACCTGCCGGATATTGGAACGGGCTTTCCAGTATTCGAGAGTCCACACTTTTCGATTCTCTACCCATTTTATTTTTTTGGGCTGATTAACTATGGGGGACCATTGGCCTCCCTTTACACGCTAACCAATCTAACGCTACTCCACATCTTCGTTTTTTATGTCAGCCTTTATGTGCTGTTACGGTGCGCTACAATCACGCCATGGGCATCATACATTGGCGCATCCGTCGGGATGCTGGCGCGGAATACGGAACTGTACGCAAGCTGGATCACTATTACAGCCAGCTATGCGTGGCTACCGTTAGTGCTTGCCGGAGGAGTGCTGTTACTGCGATTTCCCGGGAAGGCCCGTGGAATACTCGTGTTTTCCATTGCGGCAGGCCTTCTGGCATTGGCGAGTGCCTCACAGTCGGTAATTCACACCGCCATGACATGTCTGATGCTATTTGCGTCGGGTATTGCATGGACGTGTCTACAGCGGCGTTTTGCAGACGTCTGGCGCGTAGCCTGGTCTCTGGCGGTATGCGGTGGTATTGCGTTCGGACTCGCGGGAGCTGCAATCCTCCCAATGTACATCGCTACAGGCGAAATGATTCGGCACATCGGTGCAGGCGCTCCGGTGATTGGGCACGCCCGGATCCCATGGGAAAGTTTCAATTTGAATCAGCTTACATTGAACCAGGCAATTGGCGTCGTAGTCAGACCAGCCTGGATTGCCATCGTCGGCAGTCCTTACGTAGGCCCGCTGGGTCTGATAGGAACGCTGCTTACCGGAATTTACTTCCGCCGGCTCGACCCTATTCTCCGTATGCTGGCGGTGGCATTTGGGGTCATAAGCTTATATGGATTGCTTTCCGGCTTTGGAACCAACCTGGGATTGGCCTATGTGAATTTCCATCTTCCTTTCGTTAACCGGATTCGGGAAGCGGGACGGCATCTCGTTCTCTTTGTGATTGGCGTCTCCTTCCTAAGCGGGCTCGGCTATAGCCTTTTAGCGCGAAGCCTTGAGCAATACAAAGAGCGCCGCAATGCGCGCCCGCTTATTCTGCCAGGAGTGTTGGTGCTGATTTTTGCCGGAATCATTCTCTGGGAGCTTTTTCACAAGGACAACGGCCGAATGCAGACTGGATTCTGGATTCTAGCGTTAGCGCCGATCCTGTTCCTCCTTGGTCGTATCTGTAGATTATCGGGCTACCAAAAAATTGTGTCAGCGGCGGTATTCGTTTCGGCGGCGGCTGTGGTTATCCCAGTAAGAGGAATTTCAGTTTTGCAGTCCGATTTCAGCAAGCCGATGAATTTGCTTAGTCACAAAGTTATCCAGAGCTTCGCGGGTAGAATCGACACCTCCGGTTACCGGGTAGATTTCAGTGGCAGGGCGTTTTCGCATCGGCTTTGGGCGATGAACGCGAGTTATTATGGGGTAAAAAGTTTTTACAATCAGCTCACTCCACAGCCGTACGATCAGTTTCGCTTCAGCCTCATGGCAAATGTTCCGCATCTCCGTGCGATGATGGGGGCACGCTACGTGTTATGCGGTCTCAGTAATTCGCCGACTGACAGTGACGCAAGGGAAATACTGGAAACCGAAGGCTACCGGTTGTTCGAAAATCTCAAGCCGATGGGCCGAATCAGTCTGGTGCATCGAGTTGCAGGTTCCGCCAACAACGAAGGTGAATTCATAAATACTATCGGTAAAGGTTTTGATTACTTTTCCGAAGCTTACGTAACCCTTCACGACTTCGACTCGACTCAATACTTCTTGGGTAGCGCCCAGATGTTGCCACATCCTCGGGACCGTATCACAAAGATCGTCGATCAAGCGAATCGTAGCTATTCGGCGGTTGAGTCTGATTCGGCTTCGCTCCTGGTTTTGAACGAATGGTTTACTCCGGCTTGGAAAGTGCGGGTGAACGGCAAAAATCAACCAACGCTGCGTGTAAACCAGTGGCAAACTGGCGTGCTCCTAGGTGCTGGAAAAAATCGTGTGGAATTCGAGTACCGTCCTACACTGTTTCGGGTCCTTATGGCATTGAATCGAATTACGGCTGTGTTGCTCCTGATCTTTGTGATTTTCGCGGTTAGCAGGAAGAGCTGGTGGTTCGCGAGCCATTTCGCGACGATCGCATGATTCTTCTTCAACTTCGGGTCACATGAAGGGCGCGGAGACAGAGCGGGCGTATCGACACACGATGCTTGACGCGATTTGCGTGGCGGTTCTCATCGCCTACTTCCTCCATTTTGCTTTTCCGGCGCTACGCGGGGGTTTTCAAGCAGACGAGATGATGAACATGGGGATCTACTGGCGTGCCGGAGCGCTCAAATCGCTTTTGGCAAACGTACTCTTTTGGACGACATTTTATCGTCCGGGAGGCGCTCTTTACTATCTGCCTCTTTATCACTTTTTTGCCCTAGATCCTCGACCTTATCGAATCGTTCAGATCAGCATTCTCGCTGTGTCAATTCCGATGATCTATTACTTGAGCCGGCGTCTCAGCTCGTCGCGCTCGGTCGCATTTCTCGCTGTTCTTGCTCTCTGTTACCATTCTCAACTTGCCGGCCTCGTGTTCGTGGGCTCGTTCATTTACGACGTATTGTGTGGGTTCTTTTACTTCGCGGCATTGACCTACTATATACATATCCGCGAGAGAGAAGCCTGTCTGCGTCCCCTGCAATTGCTGGGATTTCTAGCCCTGTATGTATGTGCACTGAACAGCAAGGAGATGGCGGTTACACTTCCAGTGATCGTTTTAATTTATGAGTTTCTAAAACGTCCTCGTTGGGCCGACTGGAAAGCGTTCTTTCGCTGGACAAGGTCCGTTGCAGCACCGTCTTTGATCGCAGGATTGCTCACGGCTATCTACACCTACGGCAAGACGCGGGGCAGTGGCTCTCTGACAAGATACGATTCTTATCGCCCCAAAATTTCATGGCATCATTTCATGACATCCAACGCCAGCTTCGTTGGTGAATTATTATATTCCCAGCATGCGGTCACTCCAAAAATGCTGCTGGCCTCGTGGGCGGTTGTTTTCGTTTATGCCTTCCTTCGCCGGGATCGCACGCTTCAGCTCATAGCGTTCTGGATAGTGATAGTGCCTCTACCCATCGCGTTTATTCTCCCGATTCGCGGCGGTGCATGTCTTTATCTTCTTTTGTTCGGATGGGCAATGATCTTTGCTAAGGTCGCATTTGATTTAATCACGCTAATTTCCAAATCTTTGATATTGGTTGGCCAGGCTGTCGGAGTGGGCGCGCCAAGCGGTGCAATCATGCAGGGCACGACTGCCGGCCCTGCTCGCAGCGCGGCAATCGGAACGGACGTCGGCGCCGCACCGAGTAAAATGTCTCCTCGGATTTTCCGAGTCGTCGCGACGCTTTTGGTGGCGTCTGCTCTCGCAATTTTTACGCAATGGGAAAATCAGCGTTTCGCTACGGTGCGGGCTTTGCTTAACGGAGGGCAGAAGGTATCTCATGTTATCGAAGCGTTGAAATCGCTAAATCTTCAGCCAGCGCCTGGAAGCACAGTTCTCCTGAGGGCGAAGGAAAACCCATTCCAAAACAAATGGCATGCTCTTTTCATCGCTTCTCTGGTCTGGAATGATCGCTCCCTGCGAATTTGGCTCGAAGGCGTATACCCACTCACACCGCAGCAGATCGCTAACATGAATTACGTCATTTCGCTCAGTGAATTTGAGGCGAAGATCCTTCGTTCGCCTGAGGTTCCACAATCCGACTAGATAAGTCGGCGCGCTGACTTTAAGAGGTTGTCGCTCCGTCTTTGGTGCGTGCTCAAGATGATCTTTGCAAATTCGCAGACTACCCGATGAGTAATCGATTGTGGCAATGGATGACGATGCGTTGGCGGCTTATTGTTGTCGGCGCACTGTTGACGGTGTTGCTGCTGATACACATCACTAGTCTGCACCACAAGGAGCTTACTACCGATGAGCCTCTCCATTACCATTACGGCTATCGCGTGTTGCATGGCACGCCGCGGCGAACAGGCGCGATAGATAGTAGCACGATGCCGTTTTCAGGTGTGCATGCCATGACGAGCGGAACTCTGGCTGTAATTGCCCGGACGACCGGCATTCCGGCAGACATGTCGCCGAATGGTCAGGTAAAGCGGGGCCGGTACGCTACCGTTGCTCTTTCGCTATTGCTGGCGTTGTATGTGTTGAAATGGAGTTACGAACTCTACGGCCGTAACGGGGCTCTTCTCTCCTTGAGCCTTTATGTCTTCGATCCCAATCTGCTGGCGCACGGTCAATTGGTGACGGCCGACTTGCCAGCGGCCTTGATGACGACAGCGGCGCTCTACCACTTTTGGCATTTTCTCAAATTAGGCGGCAAAGGACGAGCGCTTCTGAGTGCGGTGACGCTTGGTTTAAGCCAATTGGCCAAATACTCGTGCATCTACCTGTATCCAATCTTTTTGATGATTGCAGCGATTTATTGTCGCTCTGCAACAATAGCCGAATCTGCGAGGCCCAGTTGGCAGCACCGCCTCGTGGGGGTACTGCGCCGCTGGACCATCGTCACGGCGTTCTTTGTTGCAGTAAGCATCGTGATAATCAATCTGGGATTCGACTTTAATGGATTCGGAACGCCTTTGTCGGGATATACGCTCAAGGATCCATTTTTCAGAAAGCTCCAGGCGGCGCCGCTCGTCGGCAGTCTCACGCTTCCGTTGCCGGCGCCTTACGTCCAGGGTTTGGATCTAATCAAATTCGAAGAAAGGATGGGCGAGGCATGGGGAAACATTTACATGGCTGGGAACCTTCGAGTCAATCGTCATGACGGAACACTTCACGGATTCCCGGGGTATTACTTTTACGCGGCCTTGTTCAAGGTACCGATTGCGAAGCAGGTTATATTTTTGGTGGCATTGCTCGGATTTTTTTCCCAGCGTGGCCAGCCAGCACGCGCTCGTCGTCGGGAGGAGGTTTTTCTGGTGGGTCCGATTTTGGTTTATTGGGTGTATTTCAATTTTTTCTTTAACGCGCAGATCGGCATTCGTCATGTATTGCCTGTATTCGCTCTCGCTACCATCTTTTGCGGGAGGTTTTTAGCTAGCCCCGAATCTAAGGTTCGACGAAATACCGCAGTGATTCTCGTCGTTTGGGCTGCTGCGTCAGCTCTTTCATATTATCCGCATTTTATATCGTATTTTAATGAATTTGTTCCGGACAGGAGGCTGGCCTATCGACACCTTGCAGATTCGAACCTGGATTGGAGCGGAAACTATTGGTACCTGATAGAATATATCCGCCGTCATCCTGGGGTCATTGTGGACCCTCGTAAACCGCAAGCAGGTCGAATTATCGTGCCTGTTAACGCCTTGGTCGGGGTCAATCGAAATCCTGAGGAGTACAGGTGGTTGAGGGAGCATTTTAGCCCTGTGGACCACATCGCCTACTCGTTGTTGGTCTATGACGTCCCGAAGGAGATGCTTCCGCAGGATGCCAATTCCGGAGCTAAATAGGCCAGCGCCACATCCCAACTCAAGCGCCGTGATCCCGGGCTCTTCTAAACTGTGAGGCAATTAAGGTAATCACCTACCAGGCAAAAGTGGCGGTGCTTTGGGTTGGCTTAATATTTGCCGTGAGTAAGGCGACAGAGGGTATTCGTTATCATAAATGAGGCGGTGCCAGGCACGATTCAAGATGGGATGACGTCGTGATATCCTAGTTGTTCTGACTTTGTCCGTCCCAATCACAAAAAACTGACTATGACATGCAGTGCCGATGGTGGTGCCTTCCGGTAAATCGTTCAGTAAATCCAGCAGCCAGGGAGCGCGCAGTTTTTCAAAATTGCCATCAATACTCCTGCGAAAATCCGATACTGTTACCCAGGGAACGAAGGTGCGCCCAGCATCCGAGATTAAATGAATTTGGTAACCGCCTGGCAAATTCCTGGCTGGACAACCTTCTGGCAGAGGAACACAAAACTGCGGGCTCCACCCACTAATTGTATGATGGTGTGAAAGCATCAAACCAAGTGGCACGACAGTGGACAAGAGCAGCAGTATTCCCAGGCATCCTTGTGTCAGGCGCGTCAACCGGTCACCTGCATTTGTGACAAGATTCTTCTCTACATCACCAGACTTAGTCCGCAGCGGCAGAAAATTGCGCAACTCTTGCCAGCTCCAGGCAATCAACATCACCGGTGACAGGTAGAGAAAGGGAAATGCTACCGCATAGACGCGGTGTCCCCCGTCCCAGGGCGGAGCAAAAGGTAATGAGATTACCACCCCTAATACAATCAGTAAAACGAACCATTCCAATTCCGCTCGCCTTTTCTGCACTACGGACCAACTCCATGGAACGGCGGCTCCCAGAACTGTCAACCACTTCATCCACGAACGAAACGTCTCCGACGTCGGCGGCTGCCAGTAAAACGTGTTGTCCTTCCACACAAATACGCAGGCATTCCAGAATCCTTTCAGAACCAGCCAGGGTTCTGCTCTTAACAGTGTCATTCCTTTGTCCCGAGCAATTAAGTTTACGCGCTCATATGGGGGTCCTATTTCGTTCATCGCGCTTACCCAATTCCCGCCCTTTAACATGCCGTAAAAGCAGAGCCAGAAATTCGAAGTTGGGCGAGGAGGCGCAAAGAAGATCCAATAACAGGCAAGGTTCAAAAACATCCCGACAAAACAAGTCACTCCGGCGGCAAACATGCTGCGCCATCCCCAGCGACCCCGTGGGAAGATCCAGCCGCTATACAAAATCAAGAGAGGAAGGATGAAATAGGCTCCCGCTCGCGTGTTTAGCGCCATAACCAGACCGAACAACCCCGTACACCATAACCCTTCGCGTTTCTCGCGCAGACCTTGCAACATGAGAGCCAGGGCAATCAGCGCGAACCAAAGCCCGAGTTGTTCTGTGCGCAATAATCCAACCACCTCGCAACGGTAGAAGAAAAACACGAGACTCAAAAACAAGGTCGCGCCTAACCAGCCAAACATTACGCGCACCTGACGCCATGCTAGAAACGACATCACCCCTGTGATCAGGGTAAAGAGCGACACGATCGTCTTAAGGTTGCGGTCGCACAGCCAAAGCATAGTACTCAAAAAACAAGGAAAGAGTTGCCTTGTTGTTTGTGGCGTGACCACCCGGATGCCATCACTCCATTGATTTGCCAGCGAGAGATACACGGATGGATCGGCATTCGGCAACAAGCCACCCAGCAGATTGAACCGATTTGCCGGATGCAGAGCCGTATTGAAAATGTAAGCCTGTAAACAAGTGAAACACAGCGTAATCGCTGCGCACTCGATCCATGACACTTTATCCCCGGTCCAGACCAGGCGCAGACCACCAATCAGCCCGAAGACCACTAACGGAACCACGGTGCTCAATGCCATTGCTTCCAATCCAGTTATCCAAGGGAAGGGCTCGGTCAGCAGCCACACCGAAGGCAGAGAACACAGAACGAATAGCGCGACGCCTTGAAGGCATCGAAAAGCCTGCTTTATCGACTCCGTGGTTAAGGCTTGAATGGAAGGCATAGACTGCATCGGCTTCTTAACAACAGTTTCTTAAAGCGTAGAGACGAACGTGCGGACTGTGAACAGATGATACTGAGATGTCGCTAACTGATAGCCGGGAGCAACGATAGTCGTGATTTGCTTAAGGGTTCTCGGTTGCGGGCGTTGGTTTAGCACCCGGTGCAGCAGGCGTCACTCGCAACTGCGGTAGGGAAATGACGCAGTTCGCCCAAAAAACGTTGTAGCGCGGTGGTATCCCAGCGATCCAAAAGTGAATTTCTTTAGTCGCGGGCGGCAAGATCAGATTATAGGACAACCACTTGCGATCGTCGGCGCGCCGTTGAGGGTCTAGTTTCAGTAAGGCGGAAGTGTTGTAACCTGCTCCCTCCGTAGTGACCCTGCACCGCCACGCCATCGAACTTATTTTTGGCTGCGGAATTCGCCTCGATCATCCGCAATGTGTTTTCGTTAATCGTGTATTGGATTTCCAAAACAACCGGTGCTGCGGTCTGCTCAGCAAGCACGACTCGGAGGCTCGGCTGATTGAATTTCGGATTCTCAGAAACGGCAAGCATGAAGCAATATTTGGTACCGGCCCCCCAGGATCGTATTGGTTTGAGCGTAATCGGCTCACTAAAGTTATCAATCTGGCCTTGTATCATCTGGGGGCGTATCGGAGGTGCATCAGCCACTCTTCTGGCAACCGGAGCATTTACTTGCCTTACCTTGCGAGCACCGGCGTCTCCGCCCTTTTTGAGGAGAAGTGTCACACCAGCCGCGGCAGCGAGGATAATGACGGCGTTAATAATAATGCTTTTCACAAATGCGTCTGTGGCGCCTCGTTACGGCAATCCTTATTCTATGGGCTAGGCCTGCCCTCCTGAACTTTCGCCAAGTTGTGCTCCCGAAGATTCAACATTGCAGCACGCCACCATTATGAGACCGTGAACATTCGTCTCGTCGTAGATTGTCGGCAAGCTGCAAATTTTTCGTCAAAAGACCATTCGGTGTGGGTGGCCTCTTGGTGGTGAGTTGTGCCCGCTGATGGTGAGAAATTTCCCTCTTGACTTCCTTTGCCAAACCGCCTGATGTCGGCAGATCCATAATTGGGATGTTACAAAAAACTGGATTGTGCTGGATTCGAAAGTGCCTTCGGATTGCTTATCTTTTGGCAGCACTTCTCCCTGCGGTTTGGGTTCTCAGCCATCCCATGCCAATAGCGTGGCTGCGGCCTATCTGTAAAGATACCTGGGCAATCCTGGCAGTCTGCGCGATGGCAGGGATTCTGTCGCTTTTGTGCCGCCGCACAGGGGGCACCGCGTGGTCATTGTCATTGATAGCGCTAACCCAGGCGAGCTTCCAGGCATGGTGCTACAACACCGGTTCGCATCCTGCGCTTAATCCATTTCAAATGTGGGGTATTTTACCGGCAACTGATTCGCATTTGTATTACAGCGGGGCCTGCGAATTGCTCGATGGGCAACAGATCACTGTCATGGTTGGAGCCAGGCAGCCTTATCCCCTTCTACTGGCGGTCCTCTTAAAAATCTTTAGCCACGACCTCCGGGCACTTACGTTAGTCTTTACGATTGTTCTGGCCCTTGCCACGTGGTCGGCTTTCGAAGTGATCCGCCGTCGCCTGGGCGGCCTCGCGGCAGCAGTATTCTTGGTCTGCGTCACATTCTACGTACGTATCGACAGCGCAGGATTGTTTATGACAGAACAACTAGCCCTGCTTTACTCACTGTGTGCCGTCGGCATGCTGGTCGAAAGCGTCGCCAGGGAGGGAAACTCGAAAGCCTGGCTCTACTGTGGTGGTCTCTTTTTTCTGGCGCAGGCTCTGAATGCCAGGCCAGCTGCGTATATGACCCTGCCGTTTCTGATCCTGGCCTCATGGCAATTATTCCGCGGCAACCTCAAGGCACGAGGCAGAATGGTTATTATCAGTGCGATAGCTGTAACCATATCATTGGTCTTGCACAACATCACATACCACCGGGTCGTGGCATCACGGGCGCCTTCCAATGTATGGTATTGCATTTATGGAGTATTAAATGGCGGAACCTGGGGGGATGGATTGAAACGCTCTAAAGAGCTGTCACAAAACGAACGTGGCCAGGTGCCGCCTGATTGGTGGCAAGCGATGGTATCAGATCGCGTACAAGGATTGCGCCTGCTGAGAGAGGAATGTTTGTCCGAAATTCGATGCCATCCGGGCAAGCTCTTGAGCGGCTGGTGGCGCGCGGCGCAGTTTCTCTGGTCGAAGAACACTCCATTTCGCGCTGCCTATCCACAGATGCCTTCTGTTTGGTTTACAGAATCTGCTCGTTGGTGCACAGTGCTCGGGTTCGCGCTTTCGTTGTTCTTCTTACTCAGAGGCGGGCGCCTCGCTCCGAAGTTCAAGATATATCAAGCATTGAGCTGGCTCAATCTGGCTGCGCTGCTGGGAATGATAGCCTCACTTCCATTCGCGCCGCCATGGGATGGAGAGACGCGTATCTTTGCCGCCACGCTTCCCTTGTTTTTCCTTTTGCCCGCCTCTGGAGTAGGCGGTCTGTATCTGCTGATTGTCAGCAGATTTCATGAGGTAACCTTCGAGTCAAAAGCATACTTTCAGCGGAAGATTGCTATTGGCGCAGCAACGATTATAGGCGGGACGCTTTCTCTGGTGATCGTTTCGGCCTCGTGGTATTTCGTGGGCACCAGATCCGGAACCCAAAATCGCTGGCACCCAGCTACGTCAATGATGCGTGATCTCTTCGCTGGAAGAGCTTCCGTGGGTTCTTTCGATCTGCGCTCGCTCCAAGCTGGCTATCACTTACGTGTGACCGATGATGCTCAACCCACCTGGCTGCCAAACATTTCAAGAAAGGACTTCATCCAGAATGTCCCGCGAGGAGCGTACTCGCCCCTTTCTCCGGCATTCAACCAATTGCCGCCCGGCACCGAAGTAGTTGTGCTGCCTTATTTCGTTTTGTTAGTGCTGGATAGAGAAGATGCTGAGGCGCAAAGATTCACACCGCGGCCAGACCAAACGGGTCATGTAGTCTGGCCGCCTGTGTATTTTAGCAAGGGGCTGAATCTCCAGGGCCGGTAATCCAATGCAGACCACCGGACTGTTGAGAAACCTTGTGGCCCGTTAGTAGATGGTCAGCACACCTGTTGTAGTATCATTTGCCGCGCAAACTCTAGGTCCGCGACGCGAATAAATTTACATACCAGTCCGCTCTCTCGCTTGCAGAGCCCGGGTGGAATGGAGTCAGACCCCGGCTCGACACTTGCCGGATAACCATGCCTTTTTGCTCCAGGACCCCAATCAGATCGACCCATTTCGCGCCAGCCTGTTTTAATCCGTAGGGCCAAAATTCGACAAGAAGCTTTATACCCGGATTGTCCGCCAGAACGCGATTGGCTCCTCGCAAAGCGTGAAGCTCATATCCTTGAATATCCATTTTGATCAGATCCACGCGTTCGCCCGGTTTGAAGTAATCGTCGAGCGCCACCATTTCAATTGGCACGGCATGGCGCGAATCTCCATCAGCGACGTAAGCCCGGTGATCGACGTTTAGGTTATTCGAAAGATAGAGCTGGGAATCCCCGCTATGCTCTCCTACTGCAGTTTGAGAGAGCCGCACATTTGAAAGCTTGCGCGTGGCAGCACGCAATCGCTTGAAATTGTCCGGCGAAGGTTCGAATGAATGGACGACGCCGGCGCGAGCAACACAGCGGGAGAGAAACTGCGAATAAATGCCGATATTCGCACCCGCATCCACAACGACAGCGCCCGGAAATAAGACCTGCCTGAGTAGCTCTCGCTCCGCACGGTCAGCGTATGCTTTGTAACCAGCATAAAGGGGTCGGTAGATTGGGAAAGCGTGTTCGTACAACTTGTTTCCAGCACGACGAAGAAGCGAAACTGCTGACATTAGGAGCCTAGCGCCGTGTCAGAGTTACCGTAAAGAACGACGCACACAACCGCGGGAAACAGCGACTGAGCGCGAGGTCAATTGGAAATAATGCGCGATAAAGAAAACGTGGCACCGGCAGCTTGCGCGATATCCCGCCAGTAGCCATATAGGACAGCGCGCTAAAAGACCGAATGGAGCGGGTCGCGATGTCGAAGTTCTCATTCAAGCGTTGCAACCAATCGCGCCTCCGGAAAAAAATCAGCCAGGGCAATGCTATGTTGGCCGATGCCAGCGACCCCTGCACTTCGCCCAACTCCGGCTCGGAAATCCTGAAATCGACCGGTTCGTGGTGCAGATACTTAAAGATGGCAGTTGATAGCACTGAAAAAAACGGCTCCGTCGCGATCACTTTGCCGCCGGGTTTCAGCTTGCCAACCGCACAGTTAAGGAACGCAATTGGGCTTTTCAGATGATGCAACACATTGGTGAGCGTAATCACATCAAGGCTGTTGTTTTTTATTGCGTCCAATTTGTCGATCTCGTGGCAATCAAACACCAGATCGAGATAGTCAAGATCGAGAATATCACTCGTGACGATGTTCGAGTGAAATTGTTTCAGGGGGGAGGTGCCGCTTCCTATCTCGAGAATCGAGAGCGTCGCGGGATCGGGAAAGTCCTTGAACTGATCACGGTAAAGTTCGCGATACCAGAAAAGGAGATTTCTATTGGCGCCGAGACGAGCCCGATTGCGCAAAGTTGCCGCACGGTCTTT